>BNJV01002166.1_pt1 | contig 189737 bp, 282 predicted proteins | sample 8540591 | NCBI WGS metagenome assembly BNJV01 (sample SAMD00202457, study PRJDB9452) | human saliva metagenome | host: Homo sapiens | reverse complement strand
CTTATGTTTATAAGAAGAATCCTGGACAGGTAATAATACCACAACCTGTAATACCAGTTACACCAGTAACACCGGAAGCATAACTCCTATAAGTCCGGTAACACCGGGAGGAGTGACTCCGGTAACACCGGAAGGAAGTATCCCTTCAGGGATAGCTACCCCAAGCCAGATAAATATCCCAGGTGATAGATATCAGGATGGTAATCAGACCGACTGACAACTCCATCCATAGCAACATCATCAAATGTAAGCAGAGGAGGAAGCACAGGAGGAAGTAGCACAGTAAGGCCTGAAAAAGGTAAATACAGTTACTGACGGACAATCAAAAGAGTGACAAGGAATTAATCTTGATAGATAATGCAACACCATCAAGAGAGCCACAAAAGTCAGATTATCAAAAAGAAACAAAGCAAACGACATCAGCAACATCAGCAACAAGAATCGGATTATCGGTTCCAAAGACAGAAGATACAAAAAGGTATGAGAGGATATATATTTGCTCTTATAACATCACTGACAGCTGTAATGGCACTTGCACTCAAGAAAAAGAAGAAATATAATTTTTCGGCTCCCGACTTAGGGTCAGGGGGCTTTTTGAACATAAATACATTTAGTGTTCATAAAACCACAGAATAGATTTAATTTTTAATAAAAATTTAAAAATACATTTCATTATTTTTGCAAGTTATGTTATAAGTATATGCAGAGTAAGAGTGTTAAGGAGGAGAAAAAGTATGATTTGAAAGTATTGCAGAATTAGGCTTTTGGAGTGATCAATAAGATGACTCCTATATTTGATTACAATAAAAATTAACAAGGAGGTTTAATGAAGCAATTTAGAAAACGCTTTTTAGCATACTACTCTCCTTTGTGATGGTTTTTCTGTCCATGGGAGATATGCTTACGGCTTATGCCGGACCGCCGGGTGTGGTTGACGATCCGGATATATTATCAAGCATTACATATGATGATGTGGCAACAGCTGCAAGAGGAAACACAGACTTTTATGTAGGTGAAGAAGTACCGTTCTATGCAAAAATCAGAATTTCATCACCGTCAAGAAGTTTGCCAGGGGCATATTCAAAACTTTTGTTGCCAAAAGAAAGTATTTGGAAATTATATAAGTTCATCAAATATTTCGACATGGTTAAACAGGCCGGCAACAGACTATCTAAGTATTGATAATACCAGTGACAACGAATACATAATTGTTACAATGAGTATAATACTTTGGGTGGAGGTGTAACTCAGACAGTGCCTTTTAAGGCAACAATACAGCCGAACTCGCTTGCCAATAATGAGACTTATACAATACCTTGGCGGGTATACAGTGCTGACGGAACACTGCTTGAAAGCAATAACAATACCTTTACAGCCAAGACATATCCTATAGGATATACGAGTGAGACAAGCAATTATTCAAACACTTTCAGCTTTTTACAGGAAGTTCAGATCTGCAAAAATAACACTACTTTATCAAATGATAATGTCAGTAGAATATATATATATACAAACAGACCGACTGGCCTGCAGCAGGAACATTTCATGGTACTTCTACCAAGAATATAGGTTCAGACAGAAGAAAGACAAGGCTTACAGTACAGCTTCCGGCTAATGAGAGGTTCGATACAACCGATCCAAATAATGCGGGATGGACATATAATGCAAGTAACCATACCATAACCAGAGATAAACAGTATGGAAATATCTATACGGAATATGATTATTTCTATATTAAGTATAATAATCAGGCTGTAGGTACTACATACCCATATGAAACAGTATCTTTTCCGATTTCTTGGCAGTATGTAAATGATGACGGGTCGTTAGATGCGGCATCTCTTGAGAAATCTGTAGTTACCGCCAGATATAGTTCATATCCGGGAACTCCGCCTACAGACGGAAATATCTATTTCAGAAAGTCGACAAATTCGCCATATACAATCTTGCTTGGAGATCAGGATACAACTATTCATAGTTATACTATGAGTGCGTATTGGTACTGGAGTACAGGAACTCCGTCACAGTATCCGGTACAAGGAGCATATCATCATACAATAGATTCTATTGAGGATACTCCTGAAGTGGATATGGATTTTATATCATATAAAATAAAGATATCCTAATGCAACAGGATATGTTCAGGGAACTACAGGTTCGACTTCGTATCAGTCTATTCCTGTACTGGATGCTACAGCAGGCAACACTTTCACATAATAAACTTATAGGTACAAAGGCGGATGGAAGTACGGAAATAATAGCTACAAACATATCTATTACTTCTGATTCCACAGAGGTTACATTACCTGCACCTAAGCACTATAAAAAATAGAACTTAAGTTTGACAATCCTATAGAAGTACAGGCTGTAGGCTCAAATGCAATAGAAATTGTATATAAGTTCAGATTGGAGCAGGGCGCTTACAATAATGTAAAGAACCAGCTTGCTCCTATGCCTAACAATTCAAATTCAAGTGTATATACTTATAACAAAAGCCACATTGAAAGCGGACACGGGAAAGGCTTCAGCAATTACTCCTTCAGCCAGAGACTGGGCAAAATGGACAAAAGGCTTTTTGCTTACGAGTACCAGCATTATTATCAAAAATAATGACCTGGGAACAAAAATATATCAATGATATAGCAAGCGTGTCTGATAATATACAGTTCTATTACAACTTGGAGTGCCGGCGGCAGAGATATAAAAAAATCCTAAGTATTATGTTTTAGCAGACCCGGGATTTGAGTTCCAAGAATTAACCGGAAATAATTATTATAATCCTCAATTGACACCGGCGGTTTTAAATAATTATAGAGTGGAGTATAACTTTAAAAATACAGGAAAGACTGCATATATATGGGATTTTCCTGATTTGAATTTACCTCAAGGAAACAGTACATACTACTATTTATATCTGTATCCTAAATTTAAGTTTACCAGAAATGTTACGGCAGGACCGGGTACTATAGATACGTATCTTTCTTGGGATAATAATGAGGAAGCTCCTGTAAGCAGTCAGATACCTGGGACTTTATGCGGATACACTTGATCTAGACAATGACGGTAATACTACAGAGAGTTCTCAAGTAAGCAGGAGAAGTATGTATATACTCCACCTCTTGAGCTTATATTAACAAAGAGATCAAAGAGAGCCGATGCCGGAAATACACAGTACTCATCTATTACCACTCCAGACGGTGAGCAGATAGTAGATTATCAGCTAAATATCTTTAACAACTCGGTTGATCCGGTGAGCGGATATACATTCTTTGATATCCTGCCTGCATGTAGGGTGATAAGGCTGTAGCACCTGATCAGCAGGGTAACTATGCAGATAGAGGTTCTACATATAAAGGTAGCTTTGACAGGGCCTATTACTGCAAAATCCAAACTATACTTATGAGCATAGTACAACACCTGTTACAGAAGGTAATATAGCCGCAAACTATGCGAGGAGCAACATGAGGTTACATCAGTATCGGACTGGTCTCAGGTAACTATGTTCAGAGCAAAGATGAAGCCAGGACTATACTTTCAAGTCACAGTACTGATATAATTACATTTAAAGCAAAGATGCCAAGTACAGTACCGCTTGATACTACAGATAAGGCGGTAAATACATTTGCAGGATTCTGCAGGCGATAACTATACAGGGTGCTTTTTGAGGCACTTGCCAATACAGTAACACCCAAGAAGTACAAAAATAAGCGGTAAGATTTACTATGATGTACCTCCTACAGGCGGAACTGCAAACGGTACATACCTCACAACTGATGATGATGCGCCGGCAGCAGGAAGAAGTGTAGCACTTTATAAGTCTGACGGAACTCCGGTGCTTGATGCAAGCGGTAACCCTGTGACTACTACAGCTGATGCCAACGGTGACTATTCATTTGACAATATCTCAACTCAGGGTACATACAAGGTAGTAGTTACTCCGGGTACAGGGAGATACATTAAGCGGAATACATCATTTCTTCAACATCACTTGTAATAGGTAACGATTTTAACAACGCTACACTTGGAGGAAATGCTGTATTTGAGGCAAAATGTCACAGTAACACCGAGTGCGGATAAAAAGACTGCCAATGCGGCCCTTGAAGCAAGCAATTCAACACTAAAGTAAAAGTATGTAGATATGTCAGGTAATCCGATACCTCTTGATGACGGAAGCGGAAATGTGCCGGATACAGATTCTACACATACATTTAGAGCGGCATATAATGTTACTCCACCGACTGCACTCTACAGGTGTAACAAACTTTGAATATGCTGAGCCTGATCTTACAAACGGCAGACCTCTTACCGGTACACTGAATCCGTCAGAATGTCGTTATACTTAGTATAAGAGAAAAACAGGCGGGGAGATATCACAGTACACCACTATGAGGTGGGTCAGACTACCGAACTTTATACACCGGCAGGAGCTACTACTACAAGTGCAGAGGTATTTGACGTACTGCAAAGCTTGGACTGACTGAGAACCTTACAAATAAGTCGGCAGATATTCCAAACTTTGAATATGTAAGTGTGGATAGAAGCGGTGCAAACTCAGCTACAACACCAAAGTGCAATAGGAGCTACAACAGTAACATATCAGACAGCTCCACAGACTGTAACTTATTATTACAAGAGGAAGAATGCAGCTAATATTACAGTTCACCACTATGAGGATGGAACTACAACAGAGCTTTATACACCTACAGGAGCAAGTACTCCTACTGTAGTTACTATCTCAGGTAGTGGCAAGCTGGGACTCATAGAGGACCTTACAAATAAAGCGACTGATATACCAAACTATGAATATGTGAGTGTTGATATAGCCGGAGCACCAAGTGCAACGACTCCAGGTACAGCAGGAGAAACAACTCTTACATGGAAGCACTGCACAAACAGTAATCTATAAGTATAAACGAAAAGATGCCGGAAATGTTATAGTACATCATTATGAGCAGGGAACAACAACGCAGTTAGTACCGGATATGACATTAAATGGCACAGGAAAGCTTGGATTACCTTATACAACAACCACTCAGGCTATACCAAACTTTACAGTGGTAACAGTACCGGCAAATCAGAATGGTACATATCAAACCGGTGCTCAAACAGTAACATATTACTATAAGAGAAATGATGCAGGAAATATCACTGTAAATCATTATGAAGTGGGAGCAAGTACACAGCTTTATACACCGTCAGGAGCAGCTGCGCCAAGCGCGGAGGTATTTGACGGTACAGGAAAGCTTGGACTGAGCGAGACATTTGTAAACAGAGAAGCCGACATAGCCAACTATGAATATGTCAGTGTCGATACAAGTGGAGCACCGGGACTTACAGCAACTGGAGGCTCAGGACAGACAAATGTCACATATCAGACCGGAGCTCAAACAGTAACTTATAGATATAGAAGAAAGAATGCTGCAAATATCACAGTTCATCATTACGAAGATGGAACTACAACAGAGCTTTTATACACCGGCAGGAGCAGCAGCTCCTAGTGCAGTTACTATCTCCGGAACCGAAAGCTTGGATTGACTGAAAATCTTACAAACAAGGAAGCAGATATAACAAATTACGAGTTTGTAGGTGTGGATGTAAGTGGAGCACCAAGTGCAACAAGCCCGGGAGCGACAGGAGCTACAACACTTACGCATGGAACTACAGCACAGACTGTTATCGTATAAGGAGAAGAAAAGATGCCGGAAATGTTGTTGTAAATTATGTGGAGCAGGAACTACTGTACCTCTGAAGTCTCCCTGATACCTTAAGTGGAACAGGAAAACTTGGACTGACATATACAACTACTCCGCAAAACTTTAATAATTATGATCTTGTCAGTGCAACACCGGCAAATCATACCGGAAACTATCCTAATGCAGGAAATGATATTACTGTAACCTATGTATATGAAGAAAGGATGCAGGAAATATTACTGTAAACCACTTTGAAGTGGGAGGAAGTACACAACTTTACAAGCCGGCAGGTTCAGCTACAGTAGCACCGGAAAGCTTTATAGGAACAGGAAAGCTTGGATTATCTGAGAACCTTGGAAATAGAGAAGCTGATATAGCCGATTATGAGTTTGTAAGCGCATGACACTACCGGAGCACCGGGAGCAAATACTCCTAGCGCAACCGGAGACACAGCGGTTACATATGTAGCAGGAAATCAGACTGTAACTTATAGATACAGAAGAAAGGATGCTGCAAATATAGTTGTTCATCACTACGAGGCCGGAACAACAAATGAACTCTATCACACCGGCAGGAGCAGGAGCTGTAGGGGCCAGAGATTATCTCAGGAACCGGAAAACTTGGAACAAATGAAAGTCTTACAAATCAGGCTGCTAATATAAAGCAAACTATGAATATGAAAGAGTGTAGATGTAGAGTGGAGCACCAAGTGCAACAACCCTGGAGCAACAGGAGCTACAACACTTACACATATGGAACTAATCAACAGACTGTAATCTATACATATAGAAGAAAGGATGCCGGAAAATGTATTAGTTCACCACTATGAGAATGGTACAACTACATCAGTATCAGCCGATGAGAACCTAAGTGGAGTAGGAAAGCTTGGACTAACATATAATGCAAGCCCGGCAAGCGTAGCATACACTGTAGTAAGCACAACACCCACAGATCACACAGGAAATTATCCGGCAAGCGGAACAACAGTAGTAACGTATTATTACACTAGAGATGATGCAGGAAATGTATAGTACATCATTATGGAAGATGGTACAACCACCCATTGATGCCTGATATTACAATAAGTGGTACAGGTAAACTTGGACTTCCATATACTACTACAGAGCATAATATTCCAAAACTTTACATTGGTAGCCCAGCCGGTTAATAAGAATGGAAACATACTGTAGGAAATCAGGAAGTGACATATTTCTATAGAAGAAATGATGCCGGAAATGTAATAGTACATCACTATGAAAACGGAACAACTACATCTATAGCTCCTGATGAGAATCTAAGTGGTGTAGGTAAACTAGGACTTACTTATAGTACAAGCCCTGCAAATATACCTAACTATACTGTTGCAATGCAACACCTACAGATCTACAGAAAACTATCCTGCAAGTGGAACTACAGTAGTAACATATCTTTATACAAGAAATGATGCAGAGGATGTGACTGTAAAATATCTTGAACAGGGAAGTGGTACACCACTTGATACGGATGATGTATTGAATGGAGCAGGAAAGCTAGGCTTACCATATACCACTACAGAGAAGAATATTCCTAACTATGAACTGGTAGCCCAACCGGTTAATAAGAATGGTACATACAGTAACACACCACAGACAGTAATCTATGAATATAGAAGAATGGCTGCAGGAGATGTGACAAGCGTTTATGTAGATGATGAAGGTAATGAGATTTCTACACCGGATGTTCAATCAGGAGCAGGAAAAGCTTGGATTGCCATATACTACTACAGCAAAGACTATACTCAAACTTTACTTTAGTAAGTAGTGTCAAGTAATGCAAATGGAACATTTACAAGTGGACCACAGACAGTAACCTATGTTTACAGAAGATCTGATGCGGGAGATGCAAATCTGTATATCACAAGTCAGTATATGATAATAGTGATTTCAGTACACCGACAGTGCTTGATGGAACAAGAAAGCTTGGACTTCCATATACTACAAGTCCTGAGACATATGCAGACTTTGAGGTAACTACTGTGCGAGCAATGCAAATGGAACATTTACAAGTGGTCCACTAGACAGTAACTTATCTCTATAAAGAGAAAGCAATCAGGTGGAGTAAAGTGATTATTTGGATAATTATGGCACAGATTGAAACAACTGATACAATAGCAGGAAATGACAATGTGGGTTTGCCATATACTACATCACCAAAGACTATTCAATCACTATGATTTGATAACAGTACCGGCTAATGCAATGGAACATTTACTGTAGCACCTATTACAGTAGATTACATTTACAAGCGTCAAGATGCCGGAGATGTGGTTATTGAGCATATAGATGAGAATGGAAATGTACCTCTAGAGACTCCGGAGGTATTGGATGGAACAGAGAAACTTGAAATGCCATATACTAAGTGTGAAAGCATTTGAAAACTTTGATGTAATAAGCGTACCAAGTAATGCAAATGGAACATTTGAAGTGGAAGTCAGACTCGTGACATATGGCGATCGCAGAAAAGATGCGGGAGATGCTACTGCCCATTATGTAGATACTGTGATGGTTTCCAATAGAGAGTGATGAAATACTTGATGGTACAAGAAGCCTTGGCTTGCCATATGCAACAATGAAAAGGATATCGAAGGATATACGCTATATCTTGTACAGGGTTCTGAGACCGGAGTATTGACAAGTGGTACAATAACAGTAACTTATGTTTATAAGAAGAATCCGGGACAGGTAATAATACCACAACCTGTAGTTCCATCAATTCCGGTTACACCTGGAATAATAACCCCAGGAACTCCAGGAAGTATAAGTCCTATAATACCGGGAACACCAGGAACAGTAACTCCGGTCACACCGGGAAGCGTAACTCCTATAATTCCGGGAACACCAGGTTCAGTAACTCCGTTAACACCGGATGGAACTACTCCTTCAAGAATAGCTACACCAAGTCAGATAAATCGTCCGGGTGATAGATACCAGGATTTGGTTGATTAGACCAACAGCAACACCATCTATTGCAACATCATCAAATGGAAGCAGAGGTGGAAGTTCATCAGGTGGAAATTCAACAGTTAGACCTGGAAAGGCGGTAACAGTAGATAACGGACAGTCTAAGAATGGACTAAAACTTGAGGATCCAATCATAGACAAGCCAAATGTGGATACAACAAAATCTACACCACAAAGGCTACATTGACCTCGAATACAAGAATTGCATTATCGGTTCCAAAGACAGAAGATGCAAAAAGATAATGAGAGGATATATATTTGCCCTTATTACCTCTCTGACAGCTGCACAATAATTGCACTCAAGAAAAAGAAAAAGTATAATTTTGTCCCTCGGCAAAAGCCGGGGGATTTTATATGGTATGTAAAACACTGCATTTGAAAATGAGTTACACATTTTTAAGAAACCGTATAGATTTGGTAAGGATTTTTAAGTGATGTGTGATATGATATTATGACACCATAGATAATAAGAAAAATTTCAAGAAAATATCAAAAATCTACAAAAATATGGAAAATCATCGCAAAATAAAAACCATATCATCGCAAAGAAATTTCTTGGATATGTATAAGAGACATTTCATAAAATGATATCTATGTAGAGTGCATTATAGTTAGGGTGTTAAATGTGCACATAAATGATAAAGTATAATATTGAATTTAAAAAGAGAGGTAATCATAGGATAGCTCTCATATTTTGCAGTATTTAAATATTTTATCAACAATATTAGGAGGAAAAATGAATAATTTAAAAAGCGTTTATTAGCCGCTCTTTTATCATTTGTGATGGTGTTCCATCCATGGGTGAGTTTTTCACAGTCTATGCCGGGCCACACTGGCATCAGTTAACGATCCGACATAATTGCAGAAGTAACATATGACAGAAGTGTAGTTAACAGTCGTGGAAACAGTGACTTCTATGTGGAGAGGAGGTTTCGTTTTATGCAAATATTACGGTTTCGTCGATTACCAGAAGTATACCGGGGCATATGGAAAGCTCTATTTACCAAAGAAGATTTTTCCAACGGTAAATGCTACCAATATTTCTACCTGGATAAACAGACCAAGCACCAATTATTTGAATATAGATAGCTCATCAGATACTGAGTACCACATAGTTAAGCTGAAGTTTAATAACCTGGCGGTGGTACCACTCAGACAGTGCCTTTTAAGGGCAAAGATTGCAGACTTCTCACTTGCAAATAATGAGAGTTATGTAATCACCGTATCAGGTATATGATGCAAACGATACTTTGCTTGAGAGTAACAATAATACCTTCACTGCAAAGACATATCCTATCGGATATGGTAGCGAGGATTATAACTACTAGAAGAAGCTACCAGTATGTACAGGGTTCTAGTGATTTACAAAGTAATAACTCACTTTCAAATACATTATCTACTATGTAGATTTTTATACCAGAAGAACTAACTGGCCGGGCACCGGGTACATACTATGGTACAAGTTTTCCACAAGTGAGGTGCCGACAGAAGAAAGACAAGAGTAACGGTACAGCTCCGGCAAATGAAAACTTCGATACCACAGACAGCAGAAATGCCGGATGGACATATGATCCTGTAAAACCATACTATCAGTAAAGAAAAGAATTATCCGAGTAATACATATACCAGTGAAGGGTTTCTACATAAGATATAACAATCAGCCTACCGGAACATTAAATGCACTTGTCGAAGTTACATTCCCTATAACCTGGGCTTATGTAAATGATGACGGGTCAATAGATCAGGCATCTTTGGAGAAATCTAAGTCTTTTGCCAGATATGCTTCATTTCCGGCAATACCTCCGACAGACAGAGGTATTACAGCTTATAAAAGTGCAAGTCCATGGTATCGACATTTGACGACAGAGAGGAATCAACTGCACATAAATATGATATCAGTACTACAGTGGGGACTGGAATACGGGAACACCTGTAACATATCCGACTTTAGGCCAAAAAAAGGGAAGAATTTTCTCAATACTTGATACTCCGGAAGTCGATATGGAATTTATGGGATATCAAATCAAATATCCGAACTTAACAGGAAAAGTAGTTGATGCATCGAACGGAGCAGACTATCTCTGTTTTTGGATGCCACCAAAAAGGCTGCTCTTTCAAATAACCAACTTATAGGAACAAAGCCTGACGGTAGTGAGGAAGTGATTGCTACAAATGTATCGATTACAGAGAACTCCACAATGATTGATTTGCCGAATCCTACTCATTACACAAAGATAAATCTTAAGTTTACAAATCCCATAGAGGTACAGGCACCAAACGGTAAAGTAGTGGTTGCAACATATAAATTCCGTTTGGCAGAGAGCTCATACAATAATGTAAAGACTATTTTGGATGCAAAGCCTGATAATGAACAAAGTTATTCGGACACTTATAACAGAGCAAATGTATACGGTGATGACGGAGCAAGTCATCAATGGAATGCTCAAACCAGACAGATGATAAGATGGGCAAAAATTTATGCAAAAGAAAGTGCCCATACCACTCAGAATCAGAACTTGGGAACAAAGTATCTGAACGAAGAATTTGCTATGGACTGACGGTATACAGTTCCGTCACAACCTTCCTGAGAGAGGTAGAGATGTAAAGAATCCGAAGTTCTTTTTATTGGCAGATCCGGCTCTTGAGTTTAAGGGTATGACCACCAACTATTTAGGACAGCCTACATTCGGTCCGTATCTGAATAATTACAGAGTGGAATATAACTTTAAGAATACCGGAAAGACTGCTTACATCTGGGATTTCCGACATTCCACCTTCCGAAGGGATCTAATTATTATACTGATAGGCTTTTATCCGAGATTTAAGACTACCAAGAATATGGCAGGCGGTCAGAACTCTATAGATACATATATGTCATGGGACAATAATGAAGAGTGCCACCGATAAGGTGCCGGGACTCTATGATGATGTACTTGACCTGGACAATGACGGAAACACAACAGAGAAGTTCACCAGCAAAAGGCTACATATCTTTACTCACTGCCGCTTGAGTTGATCCTTACAAAGAGATCAAAGAGAGCGGATTCAGCTGAGACTTTGTATTCAACACTTACGACACCTGACAGTGAGCAGATAGTAGACTATAAGTTAAACATTTTCAATAACTCTATAACAGGAGTTAGCGGATTTTACATTCTTTGATATCCCGCCACTGATGGGTGATAAGGCAATCAGCACCGGATCAGCAGGGTAACTATGCTGACAGAGGTTCAACATACAGACTTGGACTTACAGGTCCTCTTGATCCCTAATCCGAAACTATACATGATGAATACAGTACAACCCCTTGTGACAGAAGGAAATATAGCTGCGAACTATGCAGGAGCTCAGATGGACTTCATCAGTATCAGACTGGTCAGCGGTTACTATGTTCAGACTTAAAGATGAAGCCGGGATATACACTGGCAAGCGGTGCGGCGGATGATATCACATTCAGAGCAAAGATGCCTGATACCACTCCTCTTGATACCACAAACAAAGCGGTAAATACCTTTGCGGGATTTGCCGGAGACAGCTATACAGGTGCATTTGAGGCACTCAGCAATGTTGTAATACCAAAGAAATATAAGATCAGCGGTAAGATCTACTATGATGTTCCACCTGCAGGTGGAAGCGGAAACGGTACATATCTTACAACTGATGATGACGTACCTGCAGCAGGCAGAACGGTAAGTCTTTATGATGCAAGCGGTAATCCGGTACTTGATGAATCAGGTAATCCGATGACTACCACAGCTAATGCAAATGGAGATTATTCTTTCGATAATATTTCAAGAGCAGGAACATACAAAGTAGTGATAACACCGGGAGTAGGAGATACATAGTACAAAACCGTGTTACATCTACATCTCTCATAATAGGAAAATGACTTTTGCTGACGGAACTCAGGGAAGCAACTCTGTATTTGATACAAGCGTAACACTTACACCAAGTGATGATAAGAAAACAGCAAACGCTGCGCTTGTGGCAAGTAATTCTACATTAAAAGTAAAAATATGTAGATATGGCAGGCAATCCGATACCGCTTGATGACGGAAGCGGAAATGTGGCCGATACGGACAGTGTTCACGGCTTTAGAGATCCATATACGGTGACACCGCCTACAACACTTACAGGTGTGGCTAATTATGAGTATGCGGAGCCGGATCTTACAAACGGCAGACCGCTTACAGGAACATTAAATCCGGGACAGAATGTCGTAGTATTAAAGTACAAGAGAAAGACTAGCAGGAAATATAACAGTAAACCACTTTGAAGTAGGTGGAAGTACACAGCTATATACACCTTCAGGAGCGACAGCACCAAGTGCTGAAACTTATGTAGGAACGGAAAAACTGGGACTTAGTGAGAATCTTACAAACAAAGAAGCAGACATCGCCAACTTCGAGTATGTAAGCACAGATGTAACAGGAGCACCTTCAGCGACATCGCCGACAGCTACAGGTGATACAACAGTTACATATCAAACAGCACCACAGACAGTAACCTACAGATACAGACGAAAAGATGCTGCAAACATAACAGTAAACCACTATGAAGTGGGAGGAAGTACACAGCTTTATACACCTGCGGGAGCAGCGTCACCAGTGCAGAGACAATCTCGGGAGCAGGAAAGCTTGGAACTACACAAAATCTTACAAACAAAGCATCAGACATCGCAAACTTTGAATATGTAAGCACAGATGTTACCGAGCACCAAGTGCAACAACACCAACATCGACAGGTGCTACAACACTTACTCACGGAAACACACCACAGACAGTAACTTATTACTATAAGAGAAAGAATGCAGGGAGATGTTATAGTACATCACTATGAGCAGGGAACAACAACACAGCTTGTACCTGATGTAACATTAAACGGAACAAACAAGCTTGGATTGCCATATAATACAACAACACAGACAATTCCAAACTTTACGGTAGTAACAGTGCCGACAAACCAAAAACGGTACATACCAACCGGGAACACAGACAGTAACTTATTACTACAAGAGAAATGATGCAGGAAATGTTATAGTAAACTTTGTAGAACAGGGAACAAACACTCCACTTAAGAGTCCTTGTTACAATGAATGGAGCAGGAAAGCTTGGTCTAGCTTATAGCAACAACACCTGATACTTTCGCAAACTATGAGCTTGTAAGTGCAACACCTACAAATCATACAGGAAACTATCCGCCGGCGGGAAGTGATATCACAGTAACTTATGTTTACAGAAGAAAGAATGCCGGAAATATTACAGTTAACCACTATGAGGTGGAACAACAAATCAGCTTTTACAAAACCGGCAGGAGCAGCGACAGCAGGACCTGAAAACTTTAACGGAAGCGGAAAGCTTGGATTAAGTGAGAACTTAACAAATAAGGCGGCAGATATAGCCAACTACGAGTTTGTAAATGTAGATGTAACAGGAGCAAGCGGTGCAAGCACACCGAATGCAAGCGGAGCAACTACAGTTACATATGTAGCAGGCAATCAGGTAGTAAACTATTACTACAAGAGAAAAAGATGCGGCAAATATTACAGTACATCACTACATTGACGGACAACAACAGAACTTTACACACCGGCAGGAGCATCGACCTCGGGACCTGAGACGATAAGCGGTAGCGGAAAGTTGGGACTTACAGAGAACCTTAAAAACAAGGAAGCAGATATAGCAAACTATGAGTTTGTAGGAGTGGATAAGCGGAGCTGCAAGTGCAACAACCCCAAGTGCAACAGGAGCAACAACTCACACATGGAAATGCACCGCAGACAGTAATCTATAAGCACAGAAGAAAGAATGCTGGAAATATCGTAGTTAACCACTATGAGGTTGGCGGAAGTACACAGCTTTTATACACCGGCAGGAGCAGCATCACCAAGTGCACAGACTTTTGACGGAACAGGAAAGCTTGGACTTGTTGAAAACCTTACAAACAAGGGAAGCAGATATAGCTAACTATGAGTATGTAAACGTGGAAGTAAGTGCAGCACCGGGAGCAAGTACCCCGACAGCTACAGGAGCTACAGGAGTTACATACCAGGCAGGAACTCAGACAGTAACCTATAGATACAGAAGAAAGAATGCAGCAAATATAACAGTACATCACGTAGAGGGATGGAACAACAACAGAGCTTTTTACACACCCAGGGAGCGGCTGCACCAGTGCGGAGACAATCTCAGGAGCAGGAAAGCTTGGAACAAAATGAAAACCTAAATAACAGAGCGGCTGATATAGCAAAACTTTGAATATGTAGGAATTGATGTAAGTGGAGCACCAAGTGCAACAAGCCCAAGCAGCACAGAGCAACAACCCTATACATGATGGAAATAATGCACAGACAGTAACTTATAAGTACAGAAGAAAAGATGCAGGAAATGTTATAGTAAATTATGTGGAGCAGGGAAGCAACATCCCACTAAAGAGTCCGGATACATTAAACGGATCCGGAAAAGCTAGGTTTTGCCATATACGACAACACCACAAAAACTTTTAACAACTATGAACTTGTAAGTGCAACCCCTGCAAACCATAGTGGAAACTATCCACCGGCAGGAAATGATATAACAGTAACCTATGTTTATAAACGCAAGAACGCAGGAAATATAACAGTAAATCACTTTGAGGTGGGAACAACAAATCAGCTTTTATAAACCTTTGGGAGCGGCGGCACCAAGTGCTGAAACCTTCAATGGAACAGGAAAGTTTGGACTAAGTGAAGACCTCACAAATAAGGAAGCAGATATAGCCAACTATGAGTTTGTAAATGTAGATGTAACAGGAGCAAGCGGTGCAAGTCACACCGACAGCAAGCGGAGATACTACAGTTACATATCAGACAGGCAATCAGGTAGTAAACTATTACTACAAGAGAAAAAGATGCTTTCAAATATCACAGTTCATCACATAGAGGATGGAACAAATACAGAGTTATACACACCGGCAGGAGCAGCCGCCCAAGTCCGGAAGTTATATCAGGAAGTGGAAAGCTTGGAACAAATGAAAACCTTACAAACAAGGAAGCAAATATAGCAAACTTTGAGTATGTAAGTGTAGATGTAAGCGGAGCTCCAAGTGCGACAACCCCAAGTGCAAATGGAGCAACAACCCTTACTCCATGGAAACAGTCCACAGACTGTTATCTATAAGTACAGAAGAAAAGACGTTGGAAATGTAATAGTTCACCATTACGAGCAGGGAACAACAACCCTGTATCACCTGATGAGAACTTAAGCGGAGTAGGAAAGTCAGGACTTACATATACAACAAGCCCTGCAACAGTAGCAAACTACACAGTAGTAAGCACAACCCCTACAAACCACACAGGAACCTATCCAAATAGTGGAACAACAGTAGTAACCTATGAGTATGTAAGAAACGATGGAGGAAATGTAATAGTACATCATTACGAGGATGGAACAACAACTCCACTTGTACCTGATACTACACTAAATGGAAGTGGAAAGCTTGGTCTACCATATACTACTACAGAGCATAACATACCAAACTTTACGCTAGTAGCTCAGCCGGCAAATAAGAATGGAACCTATACAAGCGGTAATCAGGAAGTAACCTATTTTTATAGAAGAAATGATGCCGGAAATGTATTGGTACATCATTACGAAGCCGGAACTACAACATCAGTATCACCGGATGAGAATCTAAGTGGTGCAGGAAAGTCAGGACTTACATATAATACAAGCCCTGCGACAGTAGTAAACTACACAGTAGTAAGCAGTACACCTACAGATCACACAGGAACCTATCCAAATAGTGGAACAACAGTAGTAACCTATGAGTATGTAAGAAACAATGCAGGAAATGTAATAGTACATCACTACGAGGATGGAACAACAACTCCACTGGTACCTGATACTACATTAAATGGAAGTGGAAAACTAGGTCTTCCATATACTACTACAGAGCACAGTATTCCAAACTTTACATTGGTAGCCCAGCCAAGTAATAAGAATGGAACATATACAAGCGGTAATCAGGAAGTAACATACTTCTATAGAAGAAATGATGCCGGAAATGTATTGGTACATCATTACGAAGCCGGAACTACAACATCAGTATCACCGGATGAGAATCTAAGTGGTGCAGGAAAGTCAGGCCTTGTATATACTACAAGTCCGGAGACAATAGCAAACTTTACAGTAGTAAGCACAACTCCAACAGATCACACAGGAACATATCCAAACAGTGGAACAACAGTAGTAACCTATGAGTATGTAAGAAATGATGCTCAGAGTGTAACTGTAAAATATGTAGAACAGGGAAGTGGAACACCACTGGATACAGATGATGTAATGGGAGGAGCAGGAAAACTGGGATTACCATATACAACAACAGAAAAGAATATCCCTAACTACGAGTTGGTAGCACAACCTGTAAATAAGAACGGTACATATACCAATACCCCACAGACAGTAATCTATGAATATAGAAGAATGCCTGGAGGAGATGTAACAAGTATTTATGTAGATGAGGATGGAAATGAGATAGATATACCTGAGACCCAAAGTGGAATCGGAAAGCTAGGTCTTCCATATACAACTACATCAAAGACAATACCAAACTTCACATTAGTGAGCATACCTACAAATGCAAATGGAACATTTATACCTGGTCCACAGACAGTAACCTATGTATATAGAAGAGCAGATGCCGGAGATGTAACCGTATACCACAAATCAGTATATGATAATAAGTGATTTAAGTACACCTACAGTACTTGACGGAAGCAGAAAGCTGGGACTTCCATATACAACAAGCCCTGAGACTTACTCAGACTATGAGATAGATACAGTACCGTCTAACGCAACAGGAACATATGTAAGCGGAAGCCAAAGTGTAACCTATCTCTATAAGAGAAAGCAGTCAGGTGGAGTAGTAGTAAATTATCTGGACAATCATGGAAACAGGATTGAGACACCTGATACAATAACAGGAAGTGATAATGTAGGCTTGCCATATACAACAACACCAAAGACCATACCAAACTATAGACTGATAACAGTACCGCCAAATGCAAATGGAGTATTTACAGTACCACCAATAACAGTAAATTATATCTATAAGCGTGAGGATGCGGGAGATGTTGTAATCGAGCATATAGATGAGAATGGAAATGTACCACTGAAAACACCGGAGGTACTGGATGGAAGTGAGAAGCTGGGAGAGAGCTATACATCAAGTTCAAAAGTATTTGATAATTACGATCTAATAAGTGTGCCAAGTAATGCAAATGGAGTATTTACAAGTGGAAGCCAGAGTGTGACATATGTATATCGCAGAAAGGATGCCGGAGATGTAATAGCCCATTATGTAGATACAGCAGGACTACCAATAGAGAGTGATGAAATACTTGATGGAAGTAGAAGACTAGGCCTACCATATGAAACAGCATCAAAGGAGATAGCAGGATATACCTTATTGTTAGTAAGGGGATCAGAGACAGGAGTATTTAGCACAGGAAGAATAGAAGTAACTTATGTTTATAAGAAGAATCCTGGACAGGTAATAATACCACAACCTGTAACTGGCCGGTTACACCGGTAACACCGGAAGCATAACTCCTATAAGTCCGGTAACACCGGGAGGAGTGACTCGGTAACACCGGAAGGAAGTATCCCTTCAAGGATAGCTACCCCAAGCCAGATAAATATCCCAGGTGATAGATATCAGGATTTGGTAATCAGACTGACTGCAACTCCATCCATAGCAACATCATCAAATGTAAGCAGAGGAGGAAGCACAGGAGGAAGTAGCACAGTAAGGCCTGAAAAGGTAAATACAGTTACTGACGGACAATCAAAGAGTGACAAGGAATTAATCTTGATAGATAATGCAACACCATCAAGAGAGCCACAAAAAGTCAGATTATCAAAAAGAAACAAAGCAAACGACATCAGCAACATCAGCAACAAGAATCGGATTATCGGTTCCAAAGACAGAAGATACAAAAAGGTATGAGAGGATATATATTTGCTCTTATAACATCACTGACAGCTGTAATGGCACTTGCACTCAAGAAAAAGAAGATAGATAATTTTTCGGGGCTATCGAATACTGAATTTTACTTCCATACAGAATAAAATAGAAATATCCCGACAAGTACAAGTGGCTTTTGTGACTTTGTCAGGGATATTGTTTTCTATTATGCTGTTCTATTTTGGGCATAAACCTTGGCTGAAATTTTGCTTTTGCATTTTTACTATGCGGTTTTCTCCTGTGGTTTTCTCTCAAATTTCTTTAGTTTTGCATGAGAAAACGATGATATTTGTTTATATTTCTTCCTATCGCAAAAGCATAAATTTTTATATACCTTATCTGAAGAACGATAGTTAAGCGTCGGAAATCTTCATTCTCTTTAATATCTCCAAAATGACCTTTCCGTTTGAATAGACCAGTGTCTGTCGTTTTCAGAATACCTTTTCACTCTGTATGTTGAAGATGTGATTTCTCCTAAGCTCTTCCCCATACTATTGATCTTCATCACTTTGTTCTTATCAACATCTTTATCAGGATTATATTTGTATAAGCATTTAGACTTATGTTCACATCCACTACAGTCTGAACATCCACACTACTTCATATGTTTGTGTATAACCATTCTGTCTGTGTTGATATGTCTAAGTTCACGACCGTCATGAGCGATATATAGACTTGCTCATCTTCAAATACCATTGTCTTCATAGTTGTAGTATTTACCATATCTTTACTGTATGCTCTTGTTTTTCGTCTTTTCATGATCCTGTAGTTTTATATAACTATTCATCTTATTTTCTTTAGATATAAGAGATTTTTCTCACTAGCAATAACCGCTGTCTGCCGTAACTTCTTCAAGTACTTCTCCGAATGCTTCCTTATGCTTTTTCATGATCGGAATTACTGTATTATAATCTGTACGATCATTACTACATAACTATGTACACATAAAATACCTCTCTACCGCTATCTGTACATTGTATGCAGGCTTTAGCTGTCCATTAAGCATATGATCTTCCTTCATTCGCATAAAGGTTAAGCTTCAAATCGTTTTGAATAGCTGTTTCTATCTTTCCCCATAATCTCAAAAACATTCTTTATAGTGTATTAATCGCTGTGTCCACAATGTTCAAGTTCTTCATAGAGTTGTTGAAGCTTTTGGCTTTCACCCTTTCCGTTAACAACACAATACCTTCCTCCGTCAGCAATAGTCATAAGGTTTTTCTGAAGCTTAAGTATTTCAATAGGCGAGCAGTTATCAATCTCTATAATACGATTATTAGATAGCTTTTTATGTTCTTGCAATCTTCTTTTTCTGTTCTTTTCAATAATATCTCTAACTCTATCAATCCCGTCAATCACAAACATTTTTGCATTTCCAAGCTCGTACTTTTCACCAAATCCATTATCTTGTAAAAAGAATTATAGTCTGAATAAAAGCTTATCATAGAATCCAGCAGACCTGCAAGATGATAATTAATACTCTCCACGCCATACAAAAGTATAACTGATTAGCATTAGCCTCATTTTTGTTCCATCAATAAACAATTCTTTTTAATGTTACAAATCCTTCCTTTTGTAATCGTCTCATAAACTGATAGTTTAAGTCATCCAAAATATCTGAAGTAAGTTTTTACTTTTAAATTCATAAAAAGCATCTTTTAGGCTTCCCTCCCTTGAGTAAGCCAGATAAAAAGCAATATCTCTTTCACATAAATCCACAACACGATCAATAGAGCGTATTCTCACGCATATTTGCACTAAGTAATAACTGCATACACTCATGATCGGGTTGTACCTTGTTCTTCCTTGTCCGAACAATTCACAATAGTCCGGAAAAATATCCAAATCCTCCATAACTAGGTATAGACTGGATCGTCATCGGGTAAACTCAATTCATAGAAGCTAAAGTTGATTTTCTGTTGACCTATTTCAAAAAAGTCGTTATAATAATTAACCTGTGAGCATAGTTACGATTATAACATGTAACGGAGAAAGATGGTTATCGTTAGCCATCTTTTTATGTAGTCTTAGGTGGTGTGACCTTTTGAGCCACACCACCTTCTTTATGGATGCCATTTCCGACAGCCCCTTTTTATTAGATAAATTTGATAAAGAAATGAGTTTTCAGTGTATGTAGAATTAAAAAGATATCAATAGAGAATCATACTTAAAGGTATTAAAAAGTTGCCACTCCCATCGATTCAGTAATCGTAAAATGACAGCAAATATATTATTTAAAAATCTTCCCATCCGTCAATAGAAGAACTCATATTGTAACTTGTAACAGTTCCTTCGAAGAAATTAGACTTAACATTACCTTCGCCCTCAGTGTCGGCAAATCTTTCCAAATGTTTATATGATTTTTGTTAAAGCTCGAATATAGAGGCTCCAGGCCTAAAGACTTTAATCTTTCATTAGTCAGCCATTTTGCAGCAACCCTCAGTTGTCTGAGAAGTTATTCCAGCACACGATTTCCTATATATGCTCTGTCCAGCTAATTTCTGCTCAACAGCATATTACAACATGGAATCAGATCGTTTCTGTAGAGAAAACTCAGGGTAATCATTCTTTATTTCTTTAACAATGCTTCTAAATAAAAACAACATGATGAGAGCTCATCTCTGCTTTATCAGTCTTATAATATCAGAGGTACCTCACCATCTTATTTCTGCTTGCAAGAAGATAGAAGAAGTTAAAACCATTATAGAAATACAGTGACTGCAAGTAGTTTGCTATTATGACCTCTAGCAAAAGTTCTCATCGGACTCTTCATCTATAAAATCCTGATAGATCTGCAATAAAAACTGTTTCTTTCAAATAATATCTTATCATCTCTCCATTTGTCATAGATTAGATCTCTACTTTGCTTTGGAAGTATGGACTCAATTATATACCGATAAGATTGAGAGTGAATTGACTCTGGAGTTTGTATAGCTAGCAATAAATTCACCTCAGGTGCTGTGACATGGTCTGAAATATTAGAATATTATTTGTCTGTATACTGTCAAGGAAGATCAAAAATGAAAGTATTCCGTCATAGGCTTCCCTTTTCAGGTAATGTCAAATTTTCATGTCATTTTTATCTTTGGTTAAATCCACCTTTTCAGGTATCCAGAAATTTGCCATCATAGTTCTGTAAAGGTGATTGGCCCACTGAAATTAACATTATTCAAATTAAAAAGGTTTGTTGAATTACCCTTTATACTCCTTGCACTTAATGTATCATCACCCTGACGGATTAAATAATTTCTTTCTCATCCACTACAGCTTTCGCACCTCTCTTTATCTGAAATATTATTCGTATTCTTTTGAATTGTTCTTATATAATAAACACCTTGCAGCCCTCTTCCCAGGCAGTCATTAGAAGTGTCATAAATATCTTTTGCTTTAATATTTTTGTTTAAGTCAAAAGACCATTTCCATAGACACACTCTGTGTTATCCAAGAACCTATGCCATTATCTTTACATAGCTGACAGGATTTATATTTTTAAACTCAGGATAGAAACTATGCCCTGTCCTTAAAATACTTAACTGTTCTAGGGTATTGCCCTCTTTGATTCTTTTCAATATAAAAAATCTTGAGAATGGTGAGTTACAGATGCAGTTGATCCCATCAGTAAAGATGTGGAAGTATTAGGTGCTATTGCTGTAAGCTCACCATTTCTAGGCCGTAGCCTCACCAGGTAAAAAGCCTCATTCCATTCATCTTTGAATTTAGAGTTTGCTCCGTACCATCTCTTTTCTTGCCGAAGAATATACTCTGATCCCATTTTAGAACCCTTAAAGGCCTTGTAAGCTCCTCTTTCCTTGCAAGCAATGCGAAGATTTTTACAGAATAAAGTGCTATTCTTTCAAATAGCTCATTTATCTCATTTATAGAGTCTCTCATAAATCATATATTCTCTTTGCCAGATAGTCGGCAAGTCCCATTGCACCAACACCTACTGTTCTATAAAGTAAATTATGCTTATTGGATTCCTTTAAAGGAGTAACTGTCAAATCTATAGTATTATCCAAAGCTCTATTGCAAGGGCGACATGTTTTTCAATCTCATCAGAGGTAAGTTCAGCCAGATTAAGAGAGATAAGGTTACAAGTGTGAATTTCACTTATATCGCTTTTTCTGATAGCTGTATTGCCATCTACTTCTTCCTCAAAATTCATAGTAGGTTTGAAGTTTGAAAACTTTCCATACAGAGATTTCCATTACCTATCATACCCATATGAGAGTTGTGATTTACCTCATTTGCTCTGTCTTTAAAGAATATAAGGCATTCCGGTTTCAAGCTGAGCTTTTCATAATACTCTTAAAATAGATCTTTGGTATTTAAAATCTTTTTAAGCTTGATATTATCGTCCTTTTTCAAACTTTTCATAGATTGATTCAAACTCATAACCATAAAGCTCACAAAGTTCAACACCGTATTTTCTTCTTATTTCATATGGATCAAGTAAAGTCCAGGATTCATTGTTTTAACTCTCTTCATAAAGAGGTTGGAACATACTACCTAGGATAGATATCATAGGCTTTTTCTCTTGGTCACCATTCTCGGTTTGTAGTTCAAGGAATGATTCAATATCCAAATGCCACGTATCCAAAGCCACTGTAGCGGCTCCGGCTCTTCTTCCCTGCTGATTTACGGCAACTGCTGTATCATTTATTATTCTGATCCATGGTACAACACCGCCACTTGCATTGTAGTATCCATTTACCATAGAGCCCTTTGCTCTTATTCTTGAGACATTTATTCCTACGCCACCGCCGTTTTTACTGATTCTTGCTATAGAATCGATATTGTAGAATATAGACCTATATTGTCATCTATTGCTGTAATAAAGATGATGATAAGTTTCCATTAGGGACTCTAAGGTTTGCAGCATAGAGTTGCAAGTGAGAGCTTTCTTAGAGACAATGCATTATAGAACTCTTTACTATATTTACCTGTGTTCACCGGGCCTTTTCGTTTAAAGTTAACATCATAGATATTGCCATAAATGTTTCTTGCGGCAGTTCATAGGTTTTGCCTTTATGCTTAATTAAATATCTGTTATCGAAGCATATTTGTTCGGCATAGTCACAGACCATATCTCTGTCTATATCTAAGAGTGGAGCAATTTGATCTAATTCTTCTTTGGTATATGTTAACAGTCTTTTATCATACAGCTCCCAGTTCGACCATATGATTTATAGTTTTTGAAAAATTACCATAAGAGAATTTTTCTGGAATGATAAACTTCACGCTCAGCTTCCATCATAAGAAGTCTACTCGTTACATAAGACCAGTCACTTTCTTCAAAAGCTTGTCATAGTGACAGCGGCATTTATTAAAGATGCCTGAATTTTCTGAGTAGTAATATTTTTCCTCATAGATTGAATCTATATTACTTTCCAGTTCAATCATATTTACTTCCAGACCGTCACAGGGCTCTTAGAAGCTTTTTCTCTTATTTTTTTCTATATTTAAATCTTCAACTATGTTATTTCTATTTACAACCTTCCTTTTTCACGGACATTATATCACCTGTAAGAAGGCTTCCATGGAGTATATACATTATCATTGTATTCCACCACAGGTGCACTCATAATTCTTGCCTTACTTGCAACTATCATAAGTGTTTCATGTCTTCAATATACTCAAACTCAAGGTTTTTATTTTTAATAATAGCTTTTTAAAGATACACATTTGCCACAGTTTTCTTTTTCCATAAACTTTTATCATTTTTAAACGCTCCTTTAAATTATACATATATATTGTGAATCAATGTATTTTTAGCACAATATATTGTGTTATCAGTCTAATGATTTTATTATATAAAACCAAAAAAGTAAAGTATATATTTTTGGTTTTATAAAAATATATTTTTCTTGCCGGTGATTTTACTTCATATGGGTAATAAAAGTGTAAATAAATGACTATAGCAATTATTCTAAAAAGGGTATAAAATGAAAGTTACAAATGATATTAAAAATGCGTGTTCAGTATACAATTGATTAACGAATTAAAGATAAAAATTTTTAGGGGAAAAATTTATGGTAAAAATCAGTACACTACTTTTTTTATTACTTGTTTTTCAATACTGCTATCACTATTGCCATCACCGAGAATATCCATGCTACCGGGAGGAGGTAGTGACGATAACTACGGATATCAGATATGCTATAACCGGACAGACTACAGCTATGGCAGGGCAGAAGGAGTCTTACTATGTGACAAATACTCTTTCGGGAGCAGTGTCAACATTGTACAATCCTTTTACATATGTGTATCTGGATAAGAGTATATTTTCAAATCCGGCGGCATCTGATATTACTTTGGCATCAGGAGCCACAAGTGTAAATATACTTAATGATCCTAATTACTATATTATAAAGATAAATTACAGTAGACTTGACACCGGATACGCAGCAGTACCGATAAAAGCTCACTTTAAAAAATGCATCTGTACAAAACGGAGAGGTTTTCAATGTTCCTGTAAAAGCTTTTTGAGTCAGGTAAAAATCCGGCAACAGATACTCCTTTGGCAAGTTCAACAAGTCAGTTTACAGCAAAGACATTTCCGGTAGGAATACTTTACCCAAATGATGCAGCTTCTGCAACTCTTGCTACTATAAATATAAGAGAAGAGTATGTTTCAGATGATGAAACAAATGCTGCTCACAACAGATTGTCTACAAGTTTTGTTACCTCTATGAGCGGAGACGGTTATGCAGGTCCGGCAAAATGTAAACAATGGTGCGGTATCACTTGTACCTTCAGGTGTAGGAGCCGGAATGGATAAGAGAAAGGTAGAGTTTAAGATAAAACTGGCAGATAATGCGGTTTGGGATCCATCTTTACCGAATAATGCAAACTGGACATATAACAGTGCAGACCATACTATTACTCAACAAATTGATAAAGGGCTTGCGACCAGAATCAGACCGCCATTTTCTGTTAAATGGAATGGAAATCAGGAGGTTAAGCTAAATGATTGGACCCTGGCAGTTTTCGAACAGACAACCACTTTAGTAAATACGGACGGAACACTTGATAACTCCACAAGAAGATACGGGCAACTTCATTATAGAGCAAGATATGTCAGAAGAATACGTATTAAAAAGACTCTGCTTGGGAGAAGGTGGAAGTAATGTTTCAAGAGATAGTGATTTAACATATAACTATCTTGTAAATGTAGATCAGTTTGGCGGTACCAGACCGACATCGGCTACAAGCGTTAAATTTAGAATAATAGAAGATGAGCCACAGATGAGCAGCTTATTGACGGGCTATGGGCTTAGGGTAAGACCTGAAAGACTTAGTGCGGCTGATTTGGCAAAACTCTCACATAATAAATTACAGGCTTCAAATAACAGAAGTAATTGGACAACTCTTGCTACCGATATTGTGCCGATTTCTGCAAATTCTTCTGAAGAATATAGAGAGAATTCAATACCTACAATGTTGCCTACACCTGCATCATGCAGGTATTACAGACTAATATTTGATGATGATATTACAATATCACAATTTGATGAAGAAGCGGTTGGGCTTGTTGTGCAGACAAAGCTTACACCGGCCACTCATACAGCATTTATAAATGAATTGAATGCCCATATAAATGATACACATTATAAGGTAGTAAGAAACTTTGCAGAGTCAGAAACTCAAATGATGAAGAGCTTGATATTCAAATGCGGATGCCTATATCAGAAAATCCGTTTTGCAAATATAGGAGGCTTATAAGTGAGGGAATGTCCATCAATGGAAATTCTGCGACATCTACAATAAGTACAGGAGGAAGCTTAACAGTAGTACCGAGATTACAGTATTGGAGTGTACTGGGATGCCAGACCTGCAGTAAATCCTAAGCTTGTAGTGGTGGTAGATTCAGATCTTATATTTGATAATGCTGTTTCAACTCACGGAACCCTTACTGCAAATTACTTTGACTTCAACCAAAATCCGACAGTTATACAAAACTATAAGGGAAATGCCGGAAAGACAGCGTATGAGTTTGAACTTACGAATCTTACATTCCCCGGTTCTAAAGTAGCGGGATACGGTAATCAGATAAACGGTGTATTAGACCGTATCAGAGTTTCGTTTAAGGCCGGTGCCGGATTGGATGCAGGACCTCATCAGATAAAGACGATACTCAGCTGGGATAATAACACTACATTTGCTGCAAGTTCAGCTCCGGGTATAATATACTCATCAGATAATGCGGATTTTCTTGACACATATGATGCCAATAACAACGGCAATACAACAGACAGACTTTCTACATTGACATATAACTACACCTTTGTACCTCCACAGGCAATGGTACTTGGAAAGAAAGTAAAACTTTCCACAGACAGTGTATACCAAACAAGTATAAAGGCAGATAAGGGAGATATCTTAGATTATCAGGTTAGAGTATGGAACAATACCAATGACCAGGTGGAAAAATCTTATGTAATGGATGTCTTCCCATATGCAAATGATAAATTTATAGTAAAAGACGGCAGCGGAAATTATCTTGACAGAGATTCAAAAATATATCCGAAGGTTATATCAGGAGTGACTGCCAATAACTCTAAGTTTGATATTTACTATTCTACAGACTGCTCCAAGTGCTACGATAGAAGGAAAATATAGAGCGACGATGGTTACCTGCTGCAAGTATTACAGACTGAGTCATCAGTCACTATGTTTAAGGCCGATGTAAAAGTCGGGACAGAACTATAGTAGCAGGAGAAGAGGTACTCTTAATTATAAGGTGGAGATGCCTGATACCAGGATAATCTTGCCACAGATACTGCAAATAACTCTGTATCTTCTATGGAGAGGTAACAATGTAGACGGTGCAAATGAGCTTTACCGACCCAAAGGTAGGTACTCATAAGTACAATATTGCAACCTCATGCCTTCTATGATTTAAATAATAACGGAACCTATGACAGCACTGATTTAAATATTGCAAACAGACCATATACTTGTAAAGCTTGATGCAACAGGAATGAGACAGTGGTTGAATCAGGAACAACAGATTCAAAACGGAAAATATTTCATTTACAAACAAGCTCAGTAATGCAGAAATTATAAGCTCTATGTGGAGAACTTGACCAGTGACAGTTTTGTCTGCCCAAGTGTAGCAAGTGAGTGCCACTGTGATAGGAAATGATTTTACTCTTTTTACTACAAAGGCATCTGTAATTAAGTCCGGTCAGACTCAATACCTAATACACATTATGGTCAACGGTGGATATAAGCTTAACTAGAGATAATCCAAGTGCTATCAAGAACCTTGGACTTAAGACGGATTTTTATAATCTTACGGTAAAACATATCAAGGATGAGGATGGAAGCAATCTTGTTGCATGATGTGGTTACAAGAGAGCAAGAGATACTGTATATAGCAACAGCGGCAACTCACTACAGATCCCAATTTTGAAGTGGATACTGCAAATCTTCCTGCAAATGCAAATGGAAGTTATACTTGATACACAACAGTTACATATCATTATTTAAGAAAAATGCAGGAGATGTTACAGTACATCACTAAGGAGATGGAACTACAAATGAGTTATATGCAGTTTCTCGCTACAGCCACACCGGCAGCAGAAGTACTTTCAGGTACAAGGCAGATGGGTAATACTTATCAGACGCATAGAAGAGATATTAGTACTGCAGGAAGTTATGCACTACCACATTTCCATTTGGTAGGGACTCCTTCAGGACAGGTAAGTGGTACATTTGATGCTACACAAAAAACTGTGACATATCTTTATGAGAGAAATGATGCAGCAGATGTGACTATAAAGTACATAGATATGGATACCGGTGCTAATTTAAACAGACCTGAAAGACTTGGAAGCACAACAATGACAAGCAATCCTACAGTACTTTCAGGAACAAAGAAGGAAGGCCTTGCATGGAGTAGCAGTGTGCTTCCTGTAGACAATTACGATTTTGTTAGCAGCACCAATCCTACAAATGGAGTGTTTGGTGATGGAACAACTACTGTAACATATTCGTATAGAAGAAAGAATGCAGGGAATATTACGGTACATCATTATGAGAGGGGCACTACTACAGAACTCTATGTTCCAACATTGGGTGGAGCTAGTCGCTCCTGAGGTTATAGACGGTACAAGAAAGCTTTGGACTCACATATCAATCACAGGATAGAGCTGCACAGATACCAAATTATCATTTGAATCAGGCACCAAGTCCTACGCTATTGACTTTTACTACTGCACCTATAGAAATAGCTTATTACTATGAAAGAGATAATGGTTCACCAATCATTATTCATCATATAGAGGACGGTACCAATAATGAGTTATATTCACAAGCTCCGGGAGGAACACCGGCTGCTATAACGATAGATGGAACCAACAAACTTGGGCTTACATATACTACTCAAAGCGTTACTATTCCTCATTTCCACCTTATAAGTTCACCTGCAAATCCTATAGTTACATTTGGTAATACACCTGTTGAAGTGACTTATAAGTACAAGAGATGATGCCGGAGATGTGAAGGTACATCATCTTGAATTAGGAACAAATAGTGTACTGGCTCCTGATGAAAACTTACCGGGAACTGAGAAATCAGGACTTACATATAGTACAAGTCCACAGAATATACCATACTATACTATAGTGAATGCTACGCCCACAGGACATAACGGTAATTATCCGGCAGCAGGACTTACTACAGATGTTACATACTATTACCAAAGAGATAATGCCGGTAATGTTATAATACATCACTATGAAGTAGGTACAAGTAATTCACTATTACCTGATGAAATATTATCCGGAACAGGAAAAATCAGGTCTTACCTATATTACAAATTCAGGTACTATTACAAACTTTACAGTGGTAAATGCAACACCGGCAAATCATACAGGAGTCTATCCTGCAGTGAAATACAGTAGTAACTTATTACTACAAGAGAGATGATGCCGGAGATGTTATAGTACATCACTATGAAGCCGGTACAACAAATCAGCTATCAGCAGATGAGACATTGTCAGGAGCTGAGAAATCAGGACTAAATTACAATACTGCTCCGGCTAATATCGTTAACTTTACTGTAGTGAATACAACCTCGCAAATTATACAGGAACATATACTCGGGGAGTTAATTATACCGTTACATATGAGTATAGAAGAGATGATGCCGGAGATGTAACCACATTGTATACAGATAGAGATGGTAATGAGCTAGACAGTAGAGTGGTACTTTCAGGTGTAAATAAGCTTGGATTGCCATATACAACAAGCCAAAAAGAATATATTGAATTATATTCTATAGCTCCGCCAACAAATGCCAATGGAACATTTAACATAATTCCTCAGATAATAAATTATATTTACAGAAGAGATGATGCCGGAGATGTAACTATATATCATAAGTCGGTATGATGATAATAGTGATCTTATGGATCCGGTAGTATTAGTGGTTCTGAAAGACTTGGACTTCCATATACAAGTAGTGAGGAGATATAGCAAACTTTTGAGATAGATACATTGCCAAAGTAATGCAATTGGATTATTCACTCTATGGAAGTCAGAGCGTAACTGTATTTAGTAGAAGAAAGGGTGCAGGAGATGTTACAGTCAACTCATGTGGATGTTCTATGGAAACAGCATAGAGAGTACAGATGTAATTTCCGGAGCAAATATGCTGGGATTAAATTATACTACATCACCTAAAGCCATACCTATTATGACCTTGTATTTAATCCGGCAAATGCAAATGGTGTGTTTTACAGATGCTCTATTACAGTGGAATATATATATAGCGTCAAGATGCAGGAAATGTTATAATAGAATACTTGATGATGATGGTGTACCACTTGTTGAAACTACACAGTATTGAACGGTAGTGAGCAGATAGGAGTACCTTTATACTACAGAGTTAAAAGAGTTTGAATACTATGATTTGATTTCTATGCCAAGTAATGCAAATGGTGTGTTCAATCCGGGAACCCAAAGAGTAACATATATCTATCGTAGAAAAGATGCAGGAGATGTAATTGCCCATTACATAAATCCGGCAGGAATTCAATTAGATGTAGATGAGATTCAAGACGGAAGTAGAAAGCTGGGACTCCCATATACTACTTTTTGAAAAGGAGATTAGTGGATATCATTTAGTTAGAGTTGAGGGAGCTGAAAGCGGTGTATTTACAACCGACAAATAGATGTTAACTATGTATATGTAAAAAAATCCGGGTATTATAATCTATCCGGATCCTATAAAGGTAGCTACTCCAAGTCAGATAGCCGACCCATAATAGGAACAATGATTATATTATCAGACCAAAAGGCTACTCCATCTATTGCTACATCGTCTAATAGTAGTGGAGGTGTCTCAGATGGAAATTCATCTATAAGACCGACAAAGACTGTTGTAGAAAAAGACAGAAGAAAACAAGGTGGGAATAACAACTCTGAACCTCAAAAAAACTGAAATCATTATTGAAGATCCTAAGAAGGTTACCATAGGAACTGTTTCAAACAGAGATCCGCTTCCGGTACCAAGGACTTCAGATGATATGAATCTTTTTAAATATATGATGTTACTCGATATCTTCTTGTGGAGCAATGTTGGTAGTATTTAGAAGAGATAAAAATACGAACGCCTTGGGAAGTATAAATTCCCAAAGCGTTCTTTTATTGTATATCTACGCTCTGCCAAATGATTTAGTGTAATTAAAACTTTTTAAAATGACTATTTTATAAAAAGTGATAAACCACCACTATGGATATTTTGTTTACGGATTTGGATAATACTGATTTATTCAAAGAAAATAGATATAGAAGATAAAATCTCAGTGGAAATTTATGATGGTGATGATAACAGCTTTTATGTCAAGATATTCATATGAGCTTTTACACAGGCTAAATGAATCAATATTATTTGTACTCTGTTACCACTAGGACCATTATACAATACAGCAGAATAGATTTTGGCATATTGCCAAGATATTCTTTATGTGCAAACGGAGGAGTACTCTTAGAGAATGGTATTGTATCTGAAGATTGGTATAAAGAAAGTTTATCCATAGTAAAAGCTTCAAGAAATGAGAAACAAAAAGCATTTAATTTTTGGAAAAGGATAAAAAGAAGAAAGTTTGAATGTAGAGATATTTATGAACTTTTTATTTTTACAGAAATGTGATAGTATGGAGTCAGTGGTGTATGATCTTAAAAAGGCTTCTGAATACAGAGTTGGTAGATATTTTATACAATAAAGACAAGCTTTTATATAATGCCAAAAGCTTTTGAATAAAGGCTAATATGATAAAACGCTTTTTAATAAAAGTATGGATTTGGTAAGATAATGATATCATATTTGCAGCAGGGATACAAAGTTTGATATAAGTATGATAGAGTTGGCTGATATAGGTTTTGCTACATAAGGACTTGAAAATAAATAATAAGAATATTTTTAATGATTATGAGGGGCTTTTTCGGATTTTTATCTGGAAAAGATTATGAAATATATTAAGGAGTAAGAAAATGCCGGGATTTACAACTCATTATATCTTGGGACTGAAGGCATATGGAGGCTTAGAAAGCTCAGGACTGAAATATAATATCCAAATATAGATGGCTGTATCAACTGGGGCTACAGGGTCCTGATATGTTCTTTATAATATACCCATATTAAGGCATAGAGATTACAGAAATGTAGGCTCTTATATGCATGAAAGTCATGTGAATGATTTCTTTGCAAATGCACTTTGTGAGATACAATCTATGGACTCAAAGCAAAAGCAGCAGCAGGCTATAAGCTATATTGCAGGTTTTTTATGTCACTATGTAGGAGATTATATTTGTCATCCATATATATATGCAAGGATTGGACATGAAAGAGGGAAAAACAGTGCTTATGTTTATGGACTTATGCAGCATTGGAAAATGATATAGATACTTTGCTTTTAAAAAAATACAAGAAAAAGAAGACATCAGAGTTTAATCAGGCTGCAACTTTGGCACTCAATGGCTTTGAAATACAATTTGTCTCAGATTTTCTTTGTAGAATAATTAATAAGACATATTATCCTATTACATATAAAAATAATTTTAGGGTGACATCAGCTATGGTCCATAGATCAGTATTGGCAATGAGATTTGGAGAAGGACTCTAGCAGATCCTACAGGCAGAAAAAGGCAGAATTAATGCAATAGAATCAATATTTTTAAAGGCTCCTATAGTATCGCAGAAGATATTATCAGATGAAATGCCTCGATATAAATAAAGTATTCAATCTAAAACATGAACTTTGGATAAATCCATGGAATAATAGTATATATTCTAAAGAAAGTTTTACAGAGTTGTTTGAAAAATGTATATCCAGATGTGAGGAGATATTTAAGATTTTAAATACAGAGATAATGCCGGACAGACTGGAAGAAACAGACTTCCACAGATTATTGGGAAATATAGGTAACTTTTCATATCATTCAGGGCTTGATGTGGGATCTGATTGAATTAAATAATATATATAAAGGAAGAAGGGTGAATATGAGTATTTATCCATCGAATGTAACCAAATCTATTATGCAAGCGATTTGGAAAAATTTAAACCAGGTGTTGTACTAACTGCCGAAAACGTGGATATTTTGAATACATCTTATTATAAGAAGAAAATACCACAAAATCAGGAACTCAGAACAGTGCAACCATCAAGCCGGTAATCAGGTTGTAGGAGGAACTCAAAATGTTGTTTCAACAAGACATATCACATTGCCTGATTTTGCAAAGAAAGTTTCAAAAAGGACAAAAGGTTCCAATAAGCTTTTAGTTCTAAGGACATAGAGTAAACTTTGCTGGAAATGTGAAGAATTCATCTTGTGATGTGGATGTCTCGACGTTCTTACTTTCAAATAGTGGAAAAAGTTGTAGGAGATGACTATTTTGTATTCTATGGTCAAGAGAGCAGTCCGGAAAAATAGTGTTCGCTTTAGAAATGTAGAGCAGGCAAATGTATTGGAGGTATTTGATATAGACACAAGTCTTCTTAATCCTGCTGTTCAAAAGATAGTTTTTGTAATGTCTATCAATGAAGCATTGGAGAATGCACTAAACTTTAGTATGCTGATGGACGCATATATCTCAGATAGTGGATCCGGCGACAAATATTGAAGTTGCATCTTTTGATTGAGGAATATTATAACAATATAAACTCTATGATGATGGGTGAAGTGTATTTGCATAACGGATCTTGGAAGTTTAATGCAATAGGAAATGGAGTAAATAAGGACTTGGCGGGACTGTGTGAGTTTTATGGAGTACAGGTCATATAAAGGAGGAGAATATGCTTACATTTGAAGTTATAAACGAATTAACACTTAAGGTTACTCGGTAGAGGGAAGAGATACTTTGATTACTAAAGCAGGTGCCTTTATAGCCGGAGAAAATCCTGAGGAAAGAATTATCTCATTTGAAAAATGCTGCTTGGACCTGGAGGTAGCATAGGGTCAAGCACTCTTAGGACAGTTTGTGAGAAGAATTGCGGGCGAGAATATACCTCTTATGAAGGTAAATATGAATGGAAATTCTACTACGTATTATGCACATTACGGACAAGAGATAGTAGTATATAAGCTTGCTGTTGGTGAAACAGTTTCTGTAGAGTCTGAAAATATATTGGCATTTACAAATGATTGTGATTACTCAGTAAGATTCTTAGGAGTAGGTGTACTCTCACAAAAGGGACTTGCAACTACTACATTGGTAGGTAGAGGGAATAATGCCTATGTGGCATTACTTTCTGACGGAAACCTTTTGCAATCTCAAATGTAAAGTCAAGAGATACACTTTCAGCAGATCCGGATGCTAATATGTTGGTTTAGCCAAAGTGGTATGGGAGATCCACAGATAAGAGCGGATATATCTTGGAAAACTTTCATAGGTCAGGCCTCAGGTGAGTCCTATGCCTTTGAGTGGTCAGGAAATTCTCCTGTAACAGTATTGGTTCAGCCAAGTGAACGAGGCGGTGGTGTCAGAGTCGGCATTGATTAATAGATTTAAAAGCAGTCGGAATATCCCGACTGCTTTTTGCAAATTAGTATAGCTTATTACTGGAGTTTCATCACTTCTTTAAAGTCTTTTGCATATCTGTACATTTTTAGAGAGTACTCACCAAACTCTTCACCTACATTCGCTTTGTACACTGTCCAAAGTGCCCATAGATAACCGCTGAGTGCTATAAGCATAAAGCTTTTACATTCATCAATAGAGGGATCTCTTTTGCAAATAACTCTTTAAAAAGTTTATCAGCCTGTGATTTATCATAGTAGGAGTATATAGCACACATTGCAATATCTATGATGGGCTCTGCCATACCGGCATACCCCAATCAATGAGTTTGATCTTATTATCAGAAGTGATAATAAAGTTGTCAACCACACTGTCTATATGACAGAGACAGGTTTTTAGACTTTGTTTCATTTAGAAAATCCAAGAGAAGTACCATATTCTTGTGTACAATATTAACATCATGAAATGAAATACCACCGGTATCTTCACATAGTTTGGCATAATAATCTATTCTTTCAGCTATATTAAATCTATGATCAACACAAATATGTTTTTTCATGTAAAGTCTCTAAAAGTTCCATACATCTTGCCATCTCTATGGAATCATTTGGATTGGCGTTTCTGGAACCATCATAGAACTTTTGAAATCTTATATCCACTTTCTTTATCAAAAGTAAATTATCTTCTCATTAATATGTAAATCTTTAATTGCTATATAGCAATCATACTATGTTTTCTGTCAATTAGTACATCAGTACCCTTACTGGGGATTCTTATATATAACTCTTATTATCTATTTCAAATAGAAAAGATTTATTTGTCATACCGGATTTTAAAGTGCGAAGACCATTTATATGATTTTCTGAGATATTAAAGACTTTTTGCAATAAGCCTCAGGGCGCAACATTGCCACTTTTTCCTTATATTTATCATCAAAGGCTCTAAGCTCCTCAAGATTTTCAAACTCATAGACCTGATTTGCAGGTTGAGGATTGATATGCATAGCAGGAAGGAGTGAGTTCTTTTCCTTTAATTCACGCATAAGTACATTTTTCCCAATACCAGTCATCACTTCCCGGAGTATGAAAAGCTTTTTCAAGTATTGGCATAAAGACAGAGGAAAAATCCTTGCTGAAATAAACAGGTCCATACATTACATATGTATCATTTCCACCTATATTTATCTCAGTGATTTCTCTTTTTATTAAAATCAGTACCCACTCGCTTGTACTTTCCTTCCATATATACCGAAGAGTACCAAGAAAAATGGTTCATAGCGGTGGTAAGATGTTTTCGCGCATCCAATTATCTGAAGAAAAGTATGTAAACATTGGTATTATTGATGTATTGATATGCGTAATGCAAAGAGGATATATTATTCTTTGATGAGTAATCAGGATTATATACAAGCTTTAACATCATATTTATCTATAAGATACTCAAAAATGCTCTTTTAGATATCCTACTACTATAACAATATCAAAAACGCCTACTTCATGAAGCTGCTCAATTTGTCGTTCAATCATTCTAACACCAAATACTTCCAATAGGCCTTTTGGTGTTTCAAAAAGTAAGCGGAACGAATCTGGAACCAAATGCACAAGTATGATAACAGCTCTCCACCTGAAATTTAGAAAGGTAGTCAAGACCTGTACTTGTTATGTTCAGTCCATGTTCATTTTTTTATTTAAGTAGTTTAATGCTATTGCTTCCCTTTATAAGACTGTTAACACTGCCAAGAGATGGGAAAGCTTTTTCAGCTAAATCCCTTTGAGTGATCGTATTACATTCAAATATTTCTCTTAGTAAATATGCGTATTTGTTCATAACTGTCCTTATATGTTTATATATTCTGTTTTTGCAAAATACCATAAGTTCAAAAAGTATAAAAATATATATATTGAACATATTAACACAGCAAAGGGGATAAGTACACATATATATAGAAGAAAGTAGTACTGTAATATTTTTGTAAGAAATCAGAAAAAGGAAAATATATTGTAAGTAAGGGAATAAAGTTATATACTACGATTGTCTTGATACAGTGGGACTGAAAAAGTACCGTATCAGACGCATTAGATTTTTAAAAGGATTTCAAGAAGGAGATGCATTCATTATGAGAAAGCAAAACAAAGATTGTTGCATTAATTTCAGCAGCAGCTGTTCTTTCAGTTGGTGGAGCTATGACAGCATTTGCTGCTACAGGCTGGCAACAGGAGAATGGTAAAGCATGGGTATATTATAACAGAAACGAAGAGAAAGTAACAGAGCTCATGGCAGAAGTCAGGTGACTACTGGTTCTATCTTGATGACAACGGCGAGATGGCTGACAGATTCTATCATCGACGACAACGACAATACATACTATGTTGATATCAACGGTGTTATGGTTACAAATCGTTGGGTTGCTGTTGACAATGAGAACGCTGGTGACGAGAACGAGCCAAATCAGTGGTGGTACTACTTCGGAGCTAATGGTAAGGCTTATAAGAGAAGCTGATTCAGCTACAAACGATGTTTCTTTAAAGACTATCAATGGTAAGAAGTACACATCTGATACTGATGGTAAGATGCAGTATGGTTGGGTAAAAGACGGCGAGACACAGTATGATGAAAATGCTTGGCAGGATGCTGAGTACTACTTCGGCGATGAGAACGATGGTTCTATGGCTGAGGGATGGGAGAGATCGCTATCACAGATGATCAGGCTGCAGACCTTCAACCTGGTGACTACTACTGGGAGGTAGATCAGACAAGATGGTTCTACTCAAGGCTTCAGGAAAGAAGGAGAAGAATCAGACAGGTAAGACAATCAATGGTAGAAAGTATGGCTTTGATGAGTATGGCCGTATGAACGCTGGTTGGTTCACAGGTGCTACATTATCTAATACAGTAGCTACATACAGCAACACAACTGGAAACATACAGTGATGGACAGGGTAACCCAGATTACTCAGGCTCATTTATGTATTTCTCAACACCAGAAGATGGTGCTAGATCTACAAAGGGATGGTTCAAGGTAACTCCAGGATACTACTTAAATAAGAGCAAGTACGAGGATGGAGCTGATGCTTGGTACTATTCAGATGGTAGTGGTAAGATCGTAGCCAACCAGATCAAGACTATCAATGGTAAGAAGTATGCATTCGACAACTATGGTAGAATGATCAGCGGTTCTGTTGTACTTCAGATGAAAGCTAACACCATTGGTGCAGGATACAGCACAAAGGATATCGTTCAGAAGGTTGATAGTGATAGTGCATGACACATCAGACAACTATGTTAAGTTTGTACAGGCTAATGATAGTATGTTCTCATCAGGTGAGCTTAAGTCATACTTCTTGGTGGAAGCGATGACGGTTCTATCGAAGACTGGAAAGCAGTCTGTAGAGATGGACGGCGAGAAGCTACATTCTGAGTTTGAGAAGAACGGTTCTGCTAAGGGTGCAGGCGTTAACGGTATGAGCGATCACAGATTCTATGTTGGTGGTAAGCTTACTACAGCTGACAGTGACAGCAAGATTGAGATTGTTGTACTTAATAGCGATAATAAGTTAATTGCTAAGTCATCTGTTGAAGATGCTCTTAGAGCTTATGGTAACGGTGGTACAGCTAAGTATAAGTCAAACGGAGACTTGATTATACAGAGTGGAAGCTCACAAACCTTCCTACAGGTGTTAAGGCTTATGTTGTTAACACAACCGGTGCTATGGTTAAGAGCGGAACAAAGAAGGACGGAGATGACTACAAGGTTAAGACATCTAACTATACAGTAGACTATATACAACTTGCAGAATAATCTCGAATAATTAAAATAGATTTTATATAGGCTTGAGGTGGAGCGAAGCGAGGCCTCTATGGCATCTGATAAATCTAATGCGAGGGGATGCCTTCCTAAGGGAGGTGTCTCTTTTTTGTTTATAAAAATTGTACTAAATAAAAAACAGGAATAATTCTTATTATTAGTACTTGACTATTTTGGTACATAATAAAAGGCGTACATTGAGGTTGTGCAAAATTAAATCTAATGATTTTATAGTTAGCTCGAGCACAACCAAATATTGGAGGACATATGTAAAAGATTTTTAAAGAATTTGCGTTTGTACAGTGTCTTTGGACTATGGCTATAGGTGTTATCATAGGTGCTGCCTTTGTAAAAATTGTCACATCTTTGGTAAGGATTTGATTATGCCTATTATGTCAATACTTACAGGTGGTTTGAACTCACAGATTTTGAAGTATATTATAACCCCTGAAAGTGAAGGTGAGCTGAGAATGCTATTGCTTATGGAGCTTTTATCCAAAATGTGGTTGATTTCCATTATTGCATTCTGTATCTTTATGTTTGTTAGACTTATAGAGAAGTTTAAAAAGAAAGAGGAAGCTAAAGTGGAGGAAGTACCTGCAAAGGCTGATGATATTGTTCTTCTAGAGGAAATTAGAGATTTATTAAAGGCGAAGAAATAAGGAGGAAATATGAGTTTTTTATCGTTGTCACACACTGTGGTAAGATTGTTTCAGTAGTAGTTGATGGTGGTGGTCACTTGATTTGTTGTGGAGAGCCTATGCAGCTCTTAAAAGGCTACACAACAGATGCAGCTCAGAGAAGCGATGTACCGGTAGTAACTGTTGAGGGTAACAAGGTTGTAGTAAATGTAGGTAGCGTAGATCATCCTATGACACCTGAGCATCTTATCAACTTTTGTAATGGTTGAGACAAATCTTGGAAAAGCAGTATATGACTTACAGCTGAGGATAAAGCCACATGTTGAGTTTGTTTTACAGGATGGTGAGAAGTTGATTGCAGCTTATGAGTATTGCAATTTCACATGGTTTATGGAAAGCAGAGGTATAATTTATGAAGCATGTATGTGATGTTTGCGGATGGGAGTATGATGAGGTAGCAGGTGATCCCTGATAATGGAATAGCTCCTGGAACAAAGTGGGAAGATCTTCCGGATGACTTTGTTTGTCCACTTTTGCGGAGTGGCAAAGATGAGTTTTCTAAGGAAGGCTAATATTAAAGATAAAAAGAGAGCCCTAGTGGCTCTTTTTAATGAAAAAGATTTTATGAGTATGGGCGTTAATGGCAGTTTAATTCTCTTTTGTTACAGTTCAGGTAGTCTCTTTAGGTTTTTGTTTTTACAATCTATCGCAACTCTTTCTTAAAACTTTGCAGAGATTTTTACGCAGTCTCGCTAAAAACTCGTTTGTTCGCTTGGGGAGCAGCGAACTGCACTCAAACAAGTCCAGGCTGCTTAATCTGAGTCTCGTTTTCACGAAAGAGTTAAACGCTACAAGGATTGTAAAATTAAAAAGTCTCAAGATATATGGTACCTGAACTGTAACCTCTTTTATTAATATTACTGTATCAGCTTTTGTTGTTGCTTTTGTTTAAACAAATCTTATATGCTATACTATATTGAAGTTATTCTTTGCAGATGGTAATACTATGGATGATAAAAAGAGATTATAGCGATATTATAGATATGGAGTTACCAAGATGAAAGTACTCGCTTTTCCCGGAGTGAGAGAGCCCTCACAATATTTAGCTTTTTGAGGCGGTGCTGAGTGGAAGGAAGCTTCTTGATATGGGGGAAGAGATCTGGCTAAAGAGTTATGCCCTGAGGGACTATAGACGGAAATATATAAAAAGAAGGAAGAAAAATACTGTAAAACAGGTAGAAAATGATTTGCGATTATTGTATAAACTATATATATGATGAGGATGTGGAAGGCTATATATGTGATGTGGATATGGATGAGGATGATTATGTAAGAATGAGAAGCTCTGATTATTCTATCTGCCCATATTATAGGAGTAATGATGACTATTTGATAGTAAGGAAGCAAAATGTAATGGAAATTGGTATAGAGAAACTATCAGAGCTGCAAAAATAAGATAATAATTGATATAAGACCTGAAGATGAATTTAAAAAGAGGATATATTCCTGAATCTATAAATATAGCAGAGGAAGATATACAAAAAGAATAAAAGAGTTTGATAATAATGATAATATTTGTTTGGTATGCGCTACGGAAATAAGACGGAATACTTAGTTGAAGAGCTTGAAAGTCTGGGATTTGAGAATGTTTATAATCTGGTTGGTGGTTATGAAGCCTATATGAAACTTAAGCTAAATGAGTTCTTAAAAAGGAAAGTAAGAAGGAAGAAATAAATGAAAAAAAGCAAAGATATTGAAAGAAGTATTATAAAGAAATTTAGAAAGAGTATATGGCGAAAGTTTACAGCGGCTATAAATGAATATGAGCTTATAAAGGATGGAGATAAGATAGCTGTGTGTATATCAGGCGGAAAAAGATTCTATGCTGATGGCTAAACTTTTTCAGGAGTTGTTAAAGATGGCGAAAGAAAAATTTTGAACTGGTATTTTTGGTACGAATCCCGGATATGACGATATAAATTATCAAACAATAGTAGACAATGCTAAGATATTGGATGTACCAATAGTGGTGTTTGAATCATCTATATATGATATAGTGGCAGACGATGAGAAGTCACCTTGTTACCTCTGTGCCAGAATGAGAAGAGGACATTTATATGCCAAGGCAAAGGAACTTGGCTGTAATAAGATTGCTCTAGGTCATCATTTTTGATGATGTTATAGAAACGATAGTGATGGGTATGTTATATGGTGCTCAGATACAGACTATGATGCCGAAGCTGCACTCTACAAATTTTTGAAGGTATGGAACTTATCAGGCCTCTTTATCTTATAAGGGAAGATGATATAATACATTGGGCAAAAGTATAATGAACTTAATTTTATAAGATGTCATGCAGATTGACAGATAATTGTTCAATATCAGAGACTGGAGATAAGGGCTCTATGAGAGCCGAAGTGAAGAAACTTATAAGGGGAGTTGGCTGCCAAGAATCCATATATAGAAAAGAATATTTTTAGAAGTGTGGAAAATGTCAGTCTCGGATACGTAATAGCCTACAAGAAAAATGGTATAAAGCACTTTTTCTTGGAGAGCTATGATTGAGAGGTTACTGTATGAGTGAAGAAACTTTGAGAATTATGATAGCTACAAGATCTCCACTACCTTTCAAAGAAAATAAATGATGTAGGAGAAGCCTTTTGCACACTATAGCAAAGGGTGACGAGTAAAATGATGTATATCGAAGAAATAATAGAGGCATTCTGTGATGAGGTAAGAAAAAGAAGGCCTGATGTACTTATTCTACTTGGAGATTTAAGCTTTAACGGAGAGAAGATAAGCCATATAGAGCTGTCAAAAAAGCTTGAGAAAATTGTAGAAACAGGTATATCGGTATATCTGATACCCGGTAATCATGATATAAATTATGAAAGATGCTTTGGATTTTGTGACAATGAAATATATAAGGTTGATAGTGTGAATGCTGAGGGAATTTAGGGAGATATATGCTGCCTGGATATAAACAGATGGATTACTTGATAAAATATTCAGGTAGTTATGCCTCTAAGCTTACAGATGATTTATATTTGCTTATGCTTGATACCAATTCCCTACTTTTCAAATTATCTTTGTGAGGAAAGTTTTTGATTGGCTTGAAAGGGTACTTGAAGAGATATCAAAAAAGGGTGCGAACATACTTGCAGTAAGCCATCAAAATCTCTTGGAACAAAATTTTATGTTTACTGAAGGCTTTATGATAAAGAATGCTGAAAGAATAGAAGAAATATATGGGAAGTATAATGTTAAGCTTAATTTGAGTGGACATATGCATATACAGCATATTGAAAATATTGTTTCAGAAAATAGTTACATCATCACTGGCAGTTTCACCGAATCATTTTGCTAATATTATTTATGATGGTAATTCATTTGAATATTGGACTGAATGTCTTAATGTAGATACTGTAGAAGATTTTGTTTCCATAAGTAAACAGAATTTGAAGGTGTGGGGAAGTAGACAGCTTACAAAGTTATTTAATACTCATACATTTGAAAAATGAGGATGAAGCTGATAAAGAACAAGATGGGTAGAGCTTTTTATAAAAATGAATGAGAGCTATTTTGCCGGAGAGATTTTTGATGCAGAGGGATTTTGAAGAAGGCATAAGGCTTTTGGGAAAGAGCAGCCGGAGTGCTTCACTTCTCTTTATATAAAGAGTATACTTGACTCCGTAAGTTTAAGGAACAAAATAAATTTAAAAATAGAATTATAAGAAAGGAAAAATATGGAAAGATTTGTAGATAGATTTTTACGCTATGTAAAGAAAAATACCAGATCAGATGAGAGTAAGGCGGGAGTTGTTATTCCGACTACAGATTCACTAGATGGAGTTTTTAAAGGAGCTTGCTGTGGAGCTTGAGACAATAGGACTTGTGGATGTGAAGATAAACACAAAGAATGCATTTCTTATAGCTACATTGCCGGCAAATACAGATAATGCCCTGTGATAGGTTTTTATTGCAATATGTGGATACAGCTGCTTTTAATGCTGAGAATATTTCTCCACAGATACATGAAAACTATGATGGAAGAGATATAGCATTGGGAAATAGTGGATTTGTATTGTCACCAAAGGAATTTCCAAATTTGAAAAACTATGTGGGTCAAACAATTATAACCACTGACGGTACTACACTTTTGGGTGCAGATGACAAGGCCGGAGTATGTGAGATAGTCTCAGCTATGGAGTATTTGATAAAAATCCACAGATAAAACATATGGTAAGCTTAGAGTAGCTTTTGGTTGTGATGAGGAAGTTGGTGGGGATCTGATCATTTTTGATGTAGAGGACTTTGGCTGTGATTTTGCATATACTATGGATGGTAGTTCTGTAGGTGAGCTTCAGTTTGAATGTTTCAATGCTGCTGAGGCAAAAATAGAAATTTTGGGTAAAAGTGTTCATCCTGGAGATGCAAAGAATAAGATGATAAATGCACTTACCATATCCAGAGATATTCAAATGGCAATGCCTCTTGTATGCGTGCCGGAAAATACAGAGGGCGAGAGGGGCTTTATTCATTTGATAGAAGCACATGGTAATGTAGAAAATGCAAGCTTGATTTATATTATAAGAGATCACAATCGAGAGCTTTTTGAGAATAAAAAGTATATTGTTAAGAAGATATGTGAGGAACAAACTCAAGATATGATATAGATAGGGCTAAAGCTTTCTATTCTATGATGAGTATAGAAACATGACTGATATTATAAAGAATGATCCAAGAAGTGTGGATATTGCAACTAAGGCTATGGATCTTGGCATAGAGGTGAATAAGGCTCTATAAGAGGTGGAACTGATGGTTCTAAAAATATCATTTATGGGATTGCCTACTCTCAAAATATTTTTGCGGGCGGTGAAAAACTCCATGGTAGGTTTGAATTTGTAAGCGTTCAGTCTATACAAAAAGCACAGATGTTATTGTAGAGATAGCTAAGATAGTCAGTTGAGGGTAATAAAAATATAGGCTTTTTAATTTTATGATCTTTTATTTAGGATCGTAAAATAAAGCCTATATTTATTAAATTACAAAAATCATTTCCGGGATCTTCAACTATTAAATCTGCAATAGAAACACTGTCGAAATATTCATTTATAATTTTCGAAAGTCTACTCCACATATCAATAGTACGATACCACTTGTACGATAGCATAAGCCAGTATCTTCATCATCAAACCATGATATTCTCTTCTGCGATTCTAAGCACTCTCCTACAGTGATATCATTTGGTCTTTTGGTAAGTTTGTATCCACCACCTTTACCACGTAAACCTACAAGTAGTTTATGTCTTACAAGAAGTTTTATAATACTTTCCAGGTATTTTTCAGAGATATCCTGTCTTTTTGGCAATGTCACGAAGTGGTATGAAATCATCAGACTGGTTCTCTGTCAAATCAATCATAACAAGAAGTGAATAACGCCCTTTTGTTGAAATTTTCATATAATCACCATCCTTAATTTATAATCCCTATTATACAAGTAGGTAATAGGTAAATCAAGAGAATAATACGACATATATGAAAAATAATGCTTTTGTTCAAAATATAAATTAACCCTATATAGAGGTCCTTATATTCTTCTCTATTGTTCCCAAAACCATTTTAAAGCATAGGAAACAGGTTGCCCTTATTTTGTTATTTGATTTTTGCATAGCTTACAGCTTCAAGCATAAGTTTGATGCAATTCCTTGACCACGCAAACAGTCATCTACAAAGGTGTGATCTATGAGAATTGTATGCTCGTCCGGTTTTTGGAAAGTAACCCTCAGCGATCATCTTTACCATTGTCATCATTCATATAAATTCTATCATCAGCTATATTAAACATATTACCTCCAATTCTTTTATTTAAATAAAGATTAGCTATTTAGAGAATAAAAAGTCAAGTAATATTTAAAATTATAAATTGCCTATATCATTACTAGGTGGTTTGATAGCTAATTTGAATTATATTGACAGTCATTTATGTTTATGCTACTATAACGTAGATGCTGCTGTAGCAGGTGGTGGTGCACCTCATTGGGTAGTGAGGAGGTCACGGGTCCGAGTCCTGTCAGTAGCTGTAAAAAGTCTTGTTTTGCAAGACTTTTTGTATTACATCAAGTTCAGCAATGCCACTCCCAACATTATTGTAGAATTTATTTATTATATAATAGTTTATACATAGCCATATAATCCCCTTACACTGACTTCTCCACTGATAATTCTTTTTATCTTACCATCTGTATTCACAAGTAAAGCACCGCTTATCAATACCCAGTGCTGTAGCAGTATATTTATTTTTGGGATCACTATCTTCACTTCCTTGCCAATATTGCTAAATGCTTTTCATACTTTTCCTTCAGATTAGTCATATCCTCAGTTTTAGAAAAATATTAAAATTATTATAGAAATGATATACAGTGCTTGCGATTAATCTTTTGCCCTATCCATTAATATACATAGTTTCAAGAAAAAGAGATGATGCTGTTTCCTATATTATCAGGAAAAATCCTTATTATTTACATTGATTCCAACTCCGGAAATAATGATATTTGATACCATCCATATCAGAACTCATTTCTGTAAGTATGCTGGAGATCTTCTTTGAATTAAAAGACTATATCATTTTACATTTGATTAGAGGTTCGATAGAATATATTTCTTCTATCGCCCGCATAGAGAAACAGCCATACAAAGAGTAATAATAGATGCTTTTTCTATAGCAATATCAGGTTTAATACATAAAACCCTATGAAAATACTTTGCTCCACTTGGAGGAATCCCAGCTTCTTCCAAGTCTACCTTTACTAAGAGTTTGCATATCTGAAACCACTAAAAATCAGTATTTAGCGAGTCAGAAACTTTTTGGCATAATTGTTGGTAGAGTCAACTTCACTAAATAAATGATTTTTGGAGGATTCGAATAGTTATAAGCATTTATGCATTGTTCGATTTCACACGACTTTAGTGTCTCATTTTTGTTTAAGAGCAAGTAGTCCCTTTATTATTGACGGATTCTATATTGTATCCATCTTTTTAGTGTGAGAAACAGCTTTCCATATCGCTGTTCTTGATACACCAAGATATTTTTGAGATATTCTGTCCTGATCATAGGCTTTTATTTGAAAAGCAGAATTTTTAAAACTTCATTTCTTTAACATATTGCTCCTATAGTATTTCGCAGAAAAATACAGATATTTAATAAATGTATCAAGTGGGATTCGAACCCACAATCTTCAGAGTCGGAGGTCTGATGCGTTATCCAATACGCTATTGATACCAATAAATATTACAAAATTATATCATTTTTATAATAAATTGATAGGTGCTTTTAGTATAATATTTGATAAAATAATAAAGTGGTTAGGAGGTCATAAAATCAGATTTTGACCTATATAGAGATCTGTTAATAATGATATTATAAAGAGGCAGTTATGAAGAATAAAAATAATTATGGGAATGGGATGATAGCAATGATGATGGCAGTTGCTACAGGCTGCGGAAATTCAAAATACAACAGCAAGTACTGAAGAAACTGTTACCACTGCAACAGTGCCGGAGTCTACCATGTCTCAGAAGAAGAAAAGAGACTATCTGATTATAAGACATATGGCTACAAAAAGATGCAAATTCCGGTATATATAGAATTGGTGAAAGCTTACCAATATGCAAAGGTTAATGCAGATGCCAGAAGAATGTATAATGTTTTTGGTAGAAGCGATGAGGATGGACTTGCAGATTTGCAGAGCAAACTCAATGATGAGGCAAAGGTATGTGAGTCTTTTGATGATACAGTCACCCTGTGTAACAAAGGGATATGAGCTCAATTCGTATGTGGTATTTATAAGCTCAAATGTGAAGTTTTTATGATATTGATACAAAAGGCACTCTATGCTGACTTGGGCATATATTAAGGAAGAGCCAAAGGATGCATTCTATATGGTGGAGAATAACAATTTGACAGAGGATGAGAAGAAATATATAGAGGATGTTTCAAAGTCTGAGGATATCATTGCTTTTAGATGCACAGATGAGAAAGGATCTTTGCAACTGCGGTTACAAGTGATATACAACTTGGAACACTATATTCTATATGGGTTCAAAACGCCGCTACAAATGAGAGTAAGCCGGCAACAGAAACTACAGAAGCACGAGACTGTTGTAGAGGAAAGTACGGTGGAAAGTATAACTGAAAGCAGTAAAGAGGAAGCAGAAGTATCCATAGCTGAGACAAAGAGCGGAAACTAGTATGGATGTAAAGGATTTTTGGTATGACTTGCCACGCAGGAACTTATAGCACAGGATCTCTCTTGAAGACAGAGCTCTTCAAGACTTCTGATACTTGATAAGGAAGCAGGAAATATAAAGCCATAAGCATTTCTATGATATTATTGAATATATGGATGAGGGCGATTGTCTGGTACTTAATGAGACTAAAGTAATACCTGCAAGGCTTATGGGTGTAAAGAAGGATACCGGAGCTGCTATAGAGATACTTTTTGTTGAAAAGGAAGACAAAGACCGCGATGGGAATGCCTTGTAAAGCCGGGAAAGAAAGTGCAAAATCGGAGCAAGGATTGATTTTTGGTGATGGAGTGCTTTTGTGGAACTATAACTGATATAGTTGAGGAAGGAAAATAGAATAATAGATTTTGAGTTTGAGGTATTTTTGAAGAGATATTGGATAAACTTGAACTATGCCATTGCCTCCGTATATCACACTATGCACCAGGTGATAAAAACAGATATCAAACAGTATATGCTAAGAATGAGGGATTTGCAGCGGCACCTGCGGCAGGACTTCACTTTACTAAAGAGCTGCTTGAGAGAATAGAGAAAAAGGTGTTAAACTTGCAAAGGTCACACTTATGTAGGGACTTGGAACTTTTAGACCGGTAAAGGTGACGGATGTAAACGAACATCATATGCACTTGGAATTTTTCAAATATCTAAGGAAGCTGCAGATATTATTAATTCAACAAAGACAAATGGCAAGAGAGTTATATGTGTCGGTACCACCAGTACCAGAACCATAGAAAGTGCGGCAGATGAAAAATGGACATTTGGAAGAAAAATCAGGGTGGACGGATATATTTATTTATCCGGGATATAAGTTTAAAAGTGTTAGATGCTCTAATTACAAACTTATCTCACCAGAGTCTACTGGTGATGCTTGTAAAGTGCATGAAGGAGAGAATATATTACATATGCATATGAGGAAGCTGTAAATGAGAAATATAGATTTTTCAGCTTCGGTGATGCAATGTTTATAAATTGAAATATTATCTCACTATTAATGTGAGAATATTTAGAAAGGATTTTTATGAAGACAAGAAAAAGGTATTGTGGCGTTAATAGTTTTATCTATGATTATCGGACTGACGAGTTTTAGTGCTTATGCCGCAATCGTAAGAAAGGTAAGCACAAGCAGCTATACACCACAGCAGGTTACAAATGAGCCTCTACAAGGATATATGTAAGTAAGTTGAGCAAAGAACTTTACACTTATTGTAGACAATAAGATACTGAGTGAAGTATTATGCAAGATGGGTGAGTTTTTCGGCAAATGGAACTAAACAAAGGCAGGGTGATAGAACTACACCAACAGGAGATTATTACATTTGTGTAAGAAATGATAAGAGTGCATATCATTTATCGCTAGGACTTTCTTATCCTGACAAAAGAGGCAGCTGATAGAGGATTTTGCAGATGGTATTATTTCTCAGGAAGAAAAAGATGCTATCTATACCGCTATTGATACTAAGGTATGTCCACCATGGAATACAGCACTTTGGCGGTGCGATAATGATTCATGGAAACTATCAAAGGGGTATACCCACAGCAGGTTGTGTAGCTGTAAGTAATGATGTAATGGATATTATCTGGCCATAGAGGCAGCTTGGGATCAAGGTTATAGGACCATAAAACCATAAGGCATATCATAGGCATCTGTCTATGATATGCTTTTTTATGGAGAAATTAATGAATATAAGAAATGCAAGAGTCTCTGATTTGAATAGAATGCTTGAGATATATAGTATTGCCAGAGAGCTAAGATGAAAAGCAAATGGCAATGCAAATCAATGGGGAGATAGCTATCCGACAGAGAATTATTATCAAGGATATAGAAGATAAAATAAGCTATGTAATAGAAAAGAACGAGGGTGATATTGCCTGTTTGCCTTTATAAAAAGGCTATGAAAATAACTATGAACTGGAGCTACATCTGATATGGAGTATGGTGTAATACATAGAGTTGCAAGTGATGGAAGTGTGAGAGGAGTTGCAAGACAGATAGTGTTTTGCAAAGGAGAAAAAGAATTTTAAGAATAGATACTCATAAGGACAATAAGACTATGCAAAAGGGCTATAGAAAGTCTTGGATTTAATAGGACTTGGAATAATCTATTTGGATGATGGAACTCAAAGAATTTTTGTATGAATTAAAGGAGGAGATAGGATCAGAGAAGCAAATTAGATGATTTGGACAGACTGTCGGAGATAGAAGCGGCTTCTTTATCCAAAAAGCTGAAGCGGCAGGAAAAGAGAGTATAAGAAAAAAGAATGGAGAGTTTTCCGGAGTGTTTTTGGATATTGAAGAGGATGGAATTATAAAGAGCTTTATTAATGGTATGGCAACTGATGAAGCTGATTTAACAGATATTATGTATGATGATGCTAAATTGCATAAGAAAGATGGCGAATGGCAGATGATATTTTCAGTGGCACAGATGAGGCATACAGAGGATGTGGACTTGCAAGAGAGGTGATGAATAGGGTTATAACAGATTCAAAGGCTAGAGGCAGAAAGGGTATAGTGCTAACTCTGCAAGGATAGACTTAGAGGTTTTTATGGAGAATTTGGCTATGTAGATGAGGGATATCACAGTCAAATCATGGGGATACTATCTGGTATAAAAATGAGACTTACATTCTAAATATAAGTACTTGAGGAATAAAGTTAAAAAAAGAGTTTATGATTGAAGTGACCCAAAAAGTTAGACCTTTTTGTGCCACTTCAAATGATTTCATCAGCTCTTTTAGTGTTTTTATTTAATTACGTTGTTTACAAATTCAAGAAAAATTTGATCTCAGGTTGAGTCTTTTTGGTCAGTATAATGCAATGAAAAATATCTCATAGGCGAGCGTTCTCAAGTGGATAGGCTATTATCTTATTATTGTCTAATAAGTTTTGTATCGAAAATTTTGAACAAATACTTATACCAACACTCATGAACTATCATTTGTTTTATAGCTTCCAAATCATTTGTTCTGTGTGATGACATTTAGATCACGCTTTTTATGCCAAGACCTTCAAGCAATTTGTTTGCTATGAACTGTGTTCTGAGCCGTTTGATCTTAGAGATCATAGGATACTTTAACATATCAGATATCTTAGGATTGCTTGCCTGTAACTTTTTTATATTCCTCTGTAGCAGGTGTAACAAGCATAAGATGGTCAGGACATAATTTGACACTCTCACATAAAGGGAATGTACATCCTTCCGGTAAAGGCTGACATCTACACTACCATTTAGTAGAAGCTCTGCACTTTCACCACCACCCTCGCCAAATGCTAAGTGTATATTAGGATTTTTCTCTGAACTTGCTATGATTTCAGGTAAGAGATAGGCTGAAGGTATTGAAGATGCACCCAAATGTAGTAGGCTTTTTGATGACTGCTGCAGTGAAAGTATGGCCTGATCTTTGGTCTCCACTATCTTTCTGGCGCATGCATGAAGGATTCACCCCTCAGGTGTAAGAGTGATGGATCTGGTTGTGCGTAAAAAGCAGCTTTTTCCACAGGTCATCTTCCAGATTTTGAACATGAGAGCGTATAGGACTGTGATAAGTATAGATATTTTTGCAGCCTCAGAAAAACTCTTTAATTCTGCTGTAGCAACAAATGCTCTCCAGTTGTCTAAATTCCACAAATTATCTCCTTTAATGCTTGTATACAATGTTTTATTTCTTCTGAATTATTATTATGTCCAAAATGAAAACCTTAGCAGTTCCTCTTGGATAAGTGCCCAGTGTGCGTATGAGCTATAGGTGCACAATGCAGTCCGACTCTTGTTTGTGGCGCCATATTTATCATCAAGAGTATAGGCAACATCTGATAAGTCCATATCAGCAACATCAATAGAAACAACAGCAGCTCAGTCAATAATATCACTTCTCACATACCCTGATCTTCTTGATATCAGAAAGTCTCGTCCAAAAATATTTTGTTAGAGTTAGCTCTTTATTTAGTATAGTATCCATACCGATTTCATGTATATATTTTAATGAGGCATTAGTCCATATATTCCCCGGAATATTTAATGTCCGGCTTCAAATCTGTCAGTGATGAATTCCGGAATATCCAAAGTGTGAGATATACTGCCTGTTCCTGCCGGACAAGATGGGATCTATAGTTTGATCATATTTTTCTTTTTAAAATAAAACCACCAATACCCTATGGTCCAAGCAATGCTTTATGTCCTCAGAATGCAAGAGCATCTATATTCATGGTTTTGCATATCAATAGGAAAAAGCCCTTGCAGTTCTGTGCTGAATCCACTACAGTATAAACTTGTTTTCTGCAAAAACCTGCCTATTTCAAACATATAGGCATTAATGTGACACATACATTGAGAAGATAGTAATAACAGATAGCTTTAGTATTTGTCTCTTAACATAGATGAAAGCGAAGAAATATCTACTGAACCGTCACTAAAACATGGAAATGTATCATAATTTATACCGCTTAAAGATAGCTGTGATAAAGGTCTCATTACAGCATTATGTTCCATAGATGAAGTCAATATATGGTCTCCGGATTTCAACAGTCCTTTTTAAGATTATATTCAAAGATGTGGTTATATTTGCAGTGAAAAACTACATTTTTAGCAATCATCACCATTAAACATATTACATAAAAATTTGTCGGGTTTCATACATATGTCTTCGGCCTCGTATGAGGAAACCATAACTGAACGATTTACATTGGAACCGATATATTTGATATATTCAAGCATTGAATCTAAAACTGATGTTGGCTTGGGATATGATGTGGCTGCATTATCAAAATAAATTCTTTTTCAAACATATACCTCAGTAAATTAATAAAATATACCTCAGATATATACGTATTTATAGACTAAGTCAATAAATACAGGCTTAAGATTACATAATGATATAAATAAAATTTAGATATTATGGTATAATTATAAAAAGTTTTAGAAATTTATGTAAAAATAATTAAGGAGGAGAAAATGAAAACGAAAAAGATTGTCATCGAGTGATGGGCATAATTATCGGGATAATAGCAGTAGCCTTAGTGTTGCTTGGAAATCCTGCCAACATGGGATTTTTGTAGTGCCTGTTTTATAAGGGACACAGCAGAGGACTTGGGCTTCATAGAGCGGAGCCGGTACAGTACCTATCAGACCTGAGATAATGGGACTTGATCCTGGAGCATCTGCAGTGGCATTTGAGTAGAAAAGAATTTAGTGTAAAGGGTGCAATCGAGCCCAATTTCAAGATTCGTGCATTGGGATTTTTGTAATGATAGGTTGTCTTATGTTTCTGGGTTGTCCATTTAGAATGATCTTCGTACGCAGGCGGTGATCTGAATGCAATAGTAGGTCTTTTGGGATTTGTTTGTGGAATAGAGCGGGTATTTATTCTTAAACAAGGGTGTTCACTGGTAGAACCTATAAGCAGGAGCAGGCATAAGGTTTTGTAATGCCAATAGTACAGATATATTATTGGTTTTAGTAATTACAGCACCTGCATTCATCTTTACGCCGGCTGATGGTGGTCCGGGAGCAAAACATGCATGGCAGTTATAGTTCACTTGTTGCAGGACTGATTGTTGGTGGATTGGCACAGCATACAAGACTTTGTATGGTTGGTGGTATAAGAGATTTTATCTTTGTTTAGAGAAACAAGACTTTTGATTGGATTTGTAGTAATTCATGTAGGCATTTGAGAACTCTTGGCAATCGGAAAGTTCAATTTAGGGATTTTTGGAGCAGCCGGTAGCACATAGTGACGGACTTTGGAATTTCCTTGAATGGTACTGGCAGGATATGGCTGCCTGCTTTTAGGTGGATGTCCTCTTAGACAGCTTGTACTTTACAGGTGAAGGAAATACAGATTCAGCTATTACTTTCTTGGGACTTTTTGGTCAGGCAGCATTTTTCACATAACTTTGCTTTGGCTGCGTCAGGTGAGGGACCAAGTGCTAATGGTAAGATGGCGGTTATTATAGGGATTGATTGTAGTAACAATAATTGCGGTAGCAAATACAATGAAGAAGGAGAACGCATGATGAGTAGATGCAGAGGGATGCTCATGTCCTGAGCCTGTATATGATAGCTTTCAAGTAAAGAGAGCAGATATGAAATGATGGTTGACAGCAAGAATGCTTTGGAGAATGTCACAAGATTTGTAAAAGGTGAGGGCTATGATGTAGTTGTGACTGAGGAAAATGAGAGTATAAGTTGGTGATCACAAATGATTGAAAAGTATATAGCTCTTCTTTTCACATTTTGGAGCAATACGCTTTCAAAGGAACTAAGCCATGTGGTATAAAGGAGTAAAAGCCGGTTCCAAGGTCGTTAAGTTCTTCCTGTGGAACCTATGTAGAATTTGAAATAGATATGACGAATAAAGAAAGACTTTTCTGATGCAGTAGTATCTTTTGAAAATAATAATATGTTTGTAAATGATAAACATAATGAGATAGAACAGGTCGTTGCTATTACAGAAAATGGATATGAGAAAGTGTATATGGCAAGGCAGTAAACTTTACGGCATTGATACAGTCTGTGTGTTTTATTGGCATAAAGCCTAAAGAAATTTCGGACTGTATCAAAAATGTAAACTGAAAAATATAAAAATTTAAAAAGTTATGTCAAGCATAAATGATTATGTCCCAAAATAATTAATTTATAAGCCCCCACAAAAGGGCTTTTTATTATGCACTTTTTATGTCTTCTTCAATTCTGTGTGGCTGTGAGTGTGCGAATTTATTAAAGGCATCCAATCTCCAAGGATGGTTCATAGGCGGTATATAAGGCTTTCTAGGCTTTTGGGCTGTTTGTAGTCAGCGTCCAAAGTCCTTAGATTTATGTTCATGAGCCGGTATTTCTTCCAGTGCATAAATATCTTTGTCATTTACGCACGCAAACATAGACCTATCAAATGCCTTGATAAGCATAACCTTGGTACCTTTTTCGATAATGGATCTGCACTCCCTTTGTGATCTATCATCTTATAAAAATTTTCTTCTCAAATTGAATCGCATGTCCGGCATCAACAGTTCTCTCAGTTAAAACCGCCAAAGTAAGATTTATTTTTTCTTTAGATGGTTGCGTTTCAAAGACAGATTTGATACCATAAAGTGGAAGTGAGAACTTCTCATTGAATTCTTTTATGTAGTGGTAAATGAATTCATTGGCTTTATGGATATCGGTTACGCCTGCGAGCCTTAGCTCAATAGGCAGGCGTGACTGTAAAGTCTGATTCAATCGTTCTATACGTCCTTTAACCTGTGGTACGCTGCTTGATTCAAGCTGTGTGCCAAGTTGCTTACAGGCGTATGCAAACTGTGTATAGGTGTCTTTGTCGTCAGATAAGGCACCTTTTTTCTTGTAAGTAAATACAGTTCGTTTATCAGTAAGAAACTTATAGGGAATACCATAATCAGTAAGAATCTGCTCAAATACATGGTAGTATCCATTAAGAGTCTCTTGAGTATCAAACCAGGCACCTGTGACAACACCTGAGGCATCATCAATAGCCAAATGTAGATGCCATATCTGTCCCGGCACCCATTCATAAGGGGTAGCATCCATCTGAAGCAATTCACCAAAATAAGCACATCTTGGACGACGACTGTGAGCATCTTCAACTGCTACTAAGTTAGCTTGTATCTGTGATAATTCCCTTTTTGATGTTGTAGCTTCCTTCTTAGCTCTGAGAGCTTGCTTAATGCGTCTACGCTTAGCTTTTGTAGCCTTTGGAGATAGAATGTACTCTGACTCCAAAATACTCATTACAGAGGAAGAAGAGATGCTTATGCCTTCATGCTTTTTTAGAAGCTCTGTAAAGTGTTCAAAGTTAGCTTCGTAGTATTTAGTTCTGTATAGATCAAGAACCTGACTTCTGACATCAGGGCAGATAGTGGTAGCCGGCTTCTTACCTCTGTTACCATGAATAAAGAATGCCTTACCATCTTTAATATAACCCTGTATCATACGGTTTATATGCCTTTTGGTGCATCCTAGGATAAGAGCAGCTCTATCCTTATTAGCTGTATCGGGGTGATCTACCAGACCTTTGATAACATCATACTTTCTTTGTTCATCCATTGATAAAATAACCTTTCTGATAAGTCAGTTCCTCCTAGTGTTAGAATATACAAAAATAGTATTCTACCATAAGTGGGACATTTTTATTTGTGGTATACTAGGACTTTATCATTTATGGCTTATAATACTTATAGACTGACTAAAAAATAATATGTCAAGCATAAAATGATTATGTCCCAAAAATAATTAATTTATAAGCCCCCACAAAGGGGCTTTTATTATGCACTTTTTATGTCTTCTTCAATTCTGTGTGGCTGTGAGTGTGCGAATTTATTAAAGGCATCCAATCTCCAAGGATGGTTCATAGGCGGTATATAAGGCTTTCTAGGCTTTGGCTGTTTGTAGTCAGCATCCAAATCCTTAGATTTATGCTCATGAGCCGGTATTTCTTCCAGTGCATAAATATCTTTGTCATTTACGCACGCAAACATAGACCTATCAAATGCCTTGATAAGCATAACCTTGGTACCTTTTCGATAATGGGTCTGCACTCCTTTGTGATCTATCATCTTATAAAATTTCTTCTCGAATTGAATCGCATGTCCGGCATCAACAGTTCTCTCAGTTAAAACCGCCAAAGTAAGATTTATTTTTTCTTTAGATGGTTGCGTTTCAAAGACAGATTTGATACCATAAAGTGGAAGTGAGAACTTCTCATTGAATTCTTTTATGTAGTGGTAAATGAATTCATTGGCTTTATGGATATCGGTTACGCCTGCGAGCCTTAGCTCAATAGGCAGGCGTGACTGTAAAGTCTGATTCAATCGTTCTATACGTCCTTTAACCTGTGGTACGCTGCTTGATTCAAGCTGTGTGCCAAGTTGCTTACAGGCGTATGCAAACTGTGTATAGGTGTCTTTATCGTCAGATAAGGCACCTTTTTTCTTGTAAGTAAATACAGTTCGTTTATCGGTAAGAAACTTATAAGGAATACCATAATCAGTAAGAATCTGCTCAAATACATGGTAGTATCCATTAAGAGTCTCCTGAGTATCAAACCAGGCACCTGTGACAACACCTGAGGCATCATCAATAGCCAAATGTAGATGCCATATCTGTCCCGGCACCCATTCATAAGGGGTAGCATCCATCTGTAGCAATTCACCAAAATAAGCACATCTTGGACGACGACTGTGAGCATCTTCAACTGCTACTAAGTTAGCTTGTATCTGTGATAATTCCTTTTTTGATGTTGTAGCTTCCTTCTTAGCTCTGAGAGCTTGCTTAATGCGTCTACGCTTAGCTTTTGTAGCCTTTGGAGATAGAATATATTCTGACTCCAAAATACTCATTACAGAGGAAGAAGAGATACTTATGCCTTCATGCTTTTTTAGAAGCTCTGTAAAGTGTTCAAAGTTAGCTTCGTAGTATTTGGTTCTGTATAGATCAAGGACTTGACTTCTGACATCAGGGCAGATAGTGGTAGCCGGCTTTTTGCCTCTGTTACCATGAATAAAGAATGACTTACCATCTTTAATATAACCCTGTATCATACGGTTTATATGCCTTTTGGTGCATCCTAGGATAAGAGCAGCTCTATCCTTATTAGCTGTATCGGGGTGATCTACCAGACCTTTGATAACATCATACTTTCTTTGTTCATCCATTGATAAAATAACCTTTCTGATAAGTCAGTTCCTCCTAGTGTTAGAATATACAAAAATAGTATTCTAACATAAAAGTGGGACATTTTTTTATTTGTGGTATACTAGGACTTTATCATTTATGGCTTATACATTGAGCTATTGGGAAGGGCTTTTTGTTGTATAATGAACAAAATTAGGTTATAATTAAATACAATGCTTAAAAATTTTGGGGCAGTGACTTTGTGCAAAAGGAGTTATATATGCTAAGAGTTGGTATGCTAACAAGTGGAGGAGATTGTCAGGCATTGAATGCAACAATGCGTGGTGTGGCAAAGAGTCTATACAAGTCTGATAAAGAGGTGGAAATAATAGGTTTTCTTGAAGGATATAAGGGGCTTATGTATGGAGAATACAGGGTTATGAAACCTTCAGATTTTTCGGGTATATTGACCACAGGTGGAACAATGCTTGGAACCAGCAGGCAGCCTTTCAAATTGATGAGAGAGCCTGATGCAAATGGTATGGATAAGGTAGAGGCGATGAAGACTACATATAATAAGCTAAAGTTGGATTGTCTTGTAGTACTTGGTGGAAACGGCTCACAAAAGACAGCAAATCTTCTAAGCGAAGAGGACTTAATGTTATAGGGTTTACCAAAGACCATTGACAATGATTTGTATGGTACAGATATGACATTCGGTTTCCAAAGTGCGATGGAAATAGCCACAAATGCCATTGACTGTATACATACTACAGCTGCTTCTCATAGCAGAGTATTTATTGTAGAGGTAATGGGACATAAGGTAGGATGGCTTACACTATATGCCGGACTTGCGGGAGGTGCAGACATTATTTTGATACCTGAAATACCATATGATATAAAGGCAATAGCCGGTGCTATAAAGATTAGAGAAAAAGAAGGCAAGAAGTTTACCATACTTGCAGTAGCAGAAGGAGCAATATCAAAGAAGACGCAACTCTTTCAAAAAGAGCTGAAAAAAGAAGAAATTAAAGGATGCGGGTAGATATCCTTCTATAAGTTAAGAAATTGGGGATATCCTAAGTTCTGAGACAGGTGTAGATGTGAGAGTTACAGTTCGGACATACACAAAGAGGTGGAGATCCAAATCCTTATGACAGAGCATTGTCTACAAGACTTGGAGCTCTATGGAGCAGAGCTGATACTTGAAAAAGAAATATGGTAGACTTGTAGTATTGAAGGGTACGGAGGTTACAGATATAGATCTTAGTGAGTCTGCAGGAAAGCTGAAATATGTTGATCCACAGTCTTCACTTGTAAAAGAGGCAAGACTTGTAGGAATAAGTTTTGGTGACAGATAGAAAGGGAGTAAATGTCTTATACAGCATTATATAGGAAGTTTCGACCTTCAAATTTTGATGAAGTGGTAGGTCAGGAAGCTATAACAAAGACATTAAAAACCAGTTAAAGACAGGTAGAATATCTCTATGCCTATCTTTTTGTGGAACCAGGGGTACGGGAAAGACAAGTATAGCTAAGATAATGGCAAGGGCACTTTAACTGTGAGAATCCTCACAGATGCAGGTCCATGCAATCAATGTCCCACCTGTAAGTCTATAATTAGTGAGACTTCTATAAATGTATTGGAGATAGATGCAGCTCAAATAATGGTGTAGATAATATAAGAGATATAAAGGAACAGGTGCAGTATCCGCCTACTTTTGGCAAATATAAGGTGTTTATAATAGATGAGGTGCATATGCTCTCTCCTGGAGCTTTCAATGCACTATTAAAAACTCTTGAAGAGCCACCTGAATATGTTATATTTATTTTGGCAACCACAGAGGTGCACAAGATACCGGTTACAGTATTGTCAAGATGTCAAAGATATGACTTTAAAAGGATTGGAATGGATAGCATATCTAAAAGGCTTAAAGAACTTTGTAAGAGCGAAGGTGTAGATATAGGAAGACAGGGCTGTGGGACTATATTGCAAAAGAGTGCAGATGGAGCTATGAGAGATGCACTCAGTCTTTTGGATGAGTGCATATCATTTTTGCAAAATGAAAAGATTACTTATGATACTGTGCTTGATATACTTGGAGCTTCAGACATAAGCGTATTTAATGAGCTTTTCGAAGGTATATTATCCAGAAATACTATAGAGGTATTGAAATCTTTGAATGATTCAATAGTGGCAGGAAAAGAGATAGGACAGTTTGTAACAGATTTTCTTTGGTATTTGAGAAATATTCTGATATTAAAGTCCACACAAAATGACAGTTCACTTGTGGATATGTCAGAACAGAACTTACAAAATTTAAAAAGAAATATCAAATACTGTTTCCAAAGAAACTCTGATGCGGTATATTAGAAACTTGTCAGAGCTTTCAAAATAAATTAAAGAGTGCTACACAAAAGAGAGTTGTGGCGAGCTGGAGTTTATAAGGCTTATGACACCTGAGATGGAGGAAAATCTCGACAGTGTATTGGATAGACTCTCCAGGCTTGAATCAGGTATAGCAACCGGTGCTGTAGTAAAAACAATACCTGAATTCAGAGATAAAAATTGAAGAAGAAGTCATAGAGCTTCCAAAAGGCTACATATGATGATTTCATGACTATAAAAAGGAAATGGAAACAGTATAGTGGAGCATATTGGAGGTATGGCAGGCAGTGATATAAAGAAGCAGATGTAGAGCCTTTAAAAACCGGAGGTATTAATGTCATCTTCTTTAACAGGATGTCTTGATAGTGGGAAGCGGAGAGTCCACAGTATCAGATTTACGCTCATATTTGAAAGAAAAGTACGGAAAAAGATATTGCAATCAAGACTTCGTTAAGAGAAAATAAGGTTGTAAGAAATACAAGATATGTTTCAATAGAAGATATAAAAAATCTGTTATCAATACAGATATTATTGTCAGAATAATGAGGAGAATTTTATGGCAAAGCGTGGAGGTTTTTGGAGGCAGATGATGCCGGGTAATATAAAATCAGTTGATGAAGCAGGCACAGAAGATGCAAAAAGCAGATGGAGGAGCAAAAGCGACTTTTGAAGGTAAAGAGTTCAGTGCAAGTGCAGGTGGTGGTGCTGTAAGCATTACTGTATCAGGTAAAAAGGAAATCACAAAGGTTTCAATAGATAAAGAGGTTGTAGACCCTGATGATGTGGAGATGTTGGAAGACTTGATAATGGCGGCTACAAATGAAGCCCTTAGAAAGATGGAAGAAGAGCATTCTGCACTTATGGGTGGCATTGCAGGTGGAGCAGGAAAGTTGCCATTCTAATGGATTATTACTAGCAGTCACATAAGCAAGCTTATAGAGGAAACTTTCAAAACTACCGGGTGTAGGAGCAAAGTCCGCACAAAGGCTTGCTTTTTCACATAATAGGAATGTCAAGTGAACAGGTAGAGTCATTGTCAAGTGTTATAAAAGATGCCAAAGGCAATGTGAATTATTGTAAAGAATGCTTTACTTTAACAGATGGAGAGGTCTGTCCGATATGTGCCAATGAGAAGAGAGATCATAAGACCATAATGGTTGTGGAAAACACAAGAGATTTGGCAGCATATGAAAAGACAGGAAAGTATGAAGGTGTTTACTGAGGTTTTGTATGTGTGCTATATCACCCTATGCTTGGAATAGGGTCCGGCAGATATAAAATTAAAGGAATTAATAAAGAGATTGGAGGGCGATATAAACGAAGTGATTATCGCCACAAATTCTACACTTGAGGGAGAGACTACAGCAATGTATATAGCTAAACTTATAAAGCCCATAGGTATAGAAGTGAGTAGGATAGCAGTGGGAGTCCCGGTAGGCGGGGATTTGGAATATATTGATGAAGTGACTCTATTAAGGGCGCTCGAAGGAAGAAGATCACTCTAGAGGTGTATTTTCAAAAGTATCTTGAGGGTTGGTGGCAGATGGACATATGAGTTTAATTCTAAAGGTTGAACAATTGAATAAATTGGTGAAGAGTGGCGACTATAAGGCGGCTATGAGAATCACAGATACAATTGACTGGAGTAGGGTTCTATAATGCAGGCTTTACAACAACTGTATCAGAAGTCTCATGAAAAATGGCGAATATAGGGAAGCTAGAGAAGTATTACTATTAGCTTATGACAGAGCACCTGGTAGGAAAGAGAGCTTTATATAGGCTAACAATGCTTTTGCGTTAAAAGAGGGAGATATATCAGAGGCACAAGCCTACTACAAAGAGTATACTGAGATCTCCACAAGACAGTAGAAAATATCTTATGGAATATCATATTGCAGTGGCAAAGGGTTACGATATAAATAAAAAGATAAGAATATTTTGAAAAATATTGTGACATTGAGAAAACGGATGAGCAGTGGAAATATGAATTGGCAGTGCTATATGTGAAGCGCAGGCAGAATAGATGACTGTATAAAAACCTGTGATGAAATAATGCTTTTTATTTGGAGTTGAGAATATGTAGAAAAAGTTGCAGCACTAAAGGAATCCACCGGTTGCCCCCAAGTTCAAAGCAACAGGAGCAGGTGGACAATAAGGAGTATTGATGAGGTCAGACTTAGCTCAATTGTAAGAAAATATGAAAGTGGAGATTATCCAAAACTTAAACCTTGATGATATGAGTGTATATAATCCGATTGAAGATAGGAAAGCTACTATAAATTTGATTGATGATGAAGAAGTGTAAATGAGGATACCCATATAAATACAGAACTTTTTCCCAAAAGAGGGGAGTAAATGAAGTAAGAATATCAGAGACGACATTTAAGGGGAGAGCGTGAACCCGAATTTGAAGTAGAGTTAAAAAGGGCTATAGTAACTACAAATGAAAATCTTAGTAAAATGAAAGGCGAGGATTATCGCTCATCTATGGCTGAAATAGATGAAGAGGTCAGAGCCCGTATGGAGAGGGTGGAGAGAATAAAGCAAGGTAGATTCACTTCCCCACTGGTGATGGCTGAAAGAAAAAAATACAGAATAAGCAATCATTTTGACAGTAAGGGATTACCAAAAACTCATGGTAATAGAGAAGAGTATCAGGAAATGATGGCAAAAATGCAAAATACCTGTATAAGCGAAGAACAGGAGGTTGTGTCTGCTCTTGATGAAGAAAAGGACTATGAGCTTTTGGCGGAAAGTATTATTCAACAAGAAGAGCGTCTGCCTGAGGTATCAGATGTCGAGGATATTCAAGGTGAGAGAATAGAGCCTTTAGAAACTGAAGTAGATATTGATACTGAAACAAAAGATATGAAGATTGATTTAATAGACATCAATCAGGATATAGTAGATAGTGTAAGCGAAGACCGTACTGAGAATGTAGATACGATAAGCAAAGACGGTGATGAAGTTGAAGATGCTATAAGTGAAGAGAATACTGAGTTGAAGACACTATAAGTGAAGAGAATACGGAAGTTGTAGACACTATAAGTGATGAAGGTACTGAAGTTATAGATGATATAAACGAAGATAGTGATGTAGAAGAAATTCCTGTAAAAAATATCACTGTAACAGAGACAGCTTCTACAAAAGTTTTGGAGAATTATGTTCCTGAAAAGAAAGTCCCAATATTTGACAATGATGATTTGATAAACAGCTACTATGACGAAGAGGTAGATACCGTGTACCTACTGTTTCATCTGTCATGGCAAAGAGAAAAGAACAAAAATATTGTTAAAAAGCAGCATCAAGAGGAAACAAAGATGGGAAGTGGTAGATAATGAGGAAATCTATTACACAAAAAGAAGAGAGAACCTTTGTAACCAAAGTAAAAAGAGTGCGAAGAACCTGAGGAAATTATCCTAGAGCCTGTAATTAAAGAAATTGAGTCTGATGATGAAGAAGTCAATACTATTGTTGTAGAGGAAGATATAACTGCAAGTAAAATAGATAAGAAAGAAAGAAAATCAAGTGAGGCTACGGAATTTGTTGCAAAAAGATGAACTCAAATCTGACATAGAGGATGGGAATAATTCTGATGAAAAATGAAACTATAGTTATTGAAGAGAAGTGCAGATGATGAGATTAGGGAGGTTGATTTGTCGGTGCAGGAAAGGTTATGAAAAGCAAGAGCTCCAAAGTCAAGAGAACCTAAAGAATTCCTGATGAGAAGACTGGGTTCCATAATGGTGGAAGGTATAACAGCAGAGCAAGCCCTTGAGAATGCAAAAATGTTCTGAGAGAGGTAAATGAACGCACAAAAGATAAAGCATTCAGTCTTAAAAATTGGGGCAGACAGTCTCAATAATAGAGGTGTGATGAATTTATCTGATAAGATAAAGGGCAAGGATCTTATCATTGTAGAGGCAGGAAAACTGATGATAATACTATTGCAGAGCTTATAGAGTTTATCAGAAATGGTAAGGAAACGGTTATATTTACAGATACTATAAGTGGTATTGAAAGATTGATAGAATCTAATGACCTATTAGATGGTATGAGCCTTGTAATGAGGGAGGATGAAGTCCCTGTAAAGAGAAAGAATATTGTAGCTAATATTGTACTGAAAGAAAGGGATGACGAAAGAGCAATTAGAGAGGCTGAAGAAAAAGGAACTTGAAAGAAAAGAGGCACAAAAAGAAGGAAGAGGCTCAAGCTGCTAATGATTTGATGGTTATGGATATAATAGCAAATATTTTTGAGGCAGGAAACAGGAGATGAAAAATATTCAGTTTGAGATACAAGAGATTGGTAGCTCAAATTCTACAAAATTTATAAATCTGATGAAGATGAAAAATTAGAGCCTAAGGAGGAGAAACAGACTATTAAACTTGACCCTGTAATATCAAATGCGATAATTGAGGAGTCTTCAAAGCTTGAAAAGCCCTAAAAAGAAGTTAAAACAGTGGAAAGAGAATCTCAAAAACAGGAAAGAAAAATGAAAAGCAGTCTGTAATATTGGAAAAAGAAGCAAAGAGACAAACTGAAGAACCTGAAAAAGGAAAAATAGAAAGCAGCCTGAGGTGGAAGAAGTAATAGATTATAACAGTGATGATAACACTCCTATGGGTGTGGATCAATTCACTGCATATGCACTTAACTATGTAAAAGAGATAGAATGTGTACTGTCATATAAGACAGAATATGCAATAGAAGAGAGAGCTGATTATATGAAGGAAGACGGCACACCCTCTAACAAAGAAGAATGCTAGAAACCTTGTAGATCATAAGCGTTCGATTTGGCAGAGAAACCGGGAATAATGAAATCAATAATAAATGGATTGACGAATCCTAAGTATGATAAAGAAGGAGACTGATTCTAGAGAGGAGCATTTTAGAATATAATGGTTTTTAATTTTTGAAAATACTGGTATTTTTGCTGTTTAGTTTTATTGATTGCATATGGATATAAGAATGGACTTTAAAAGTTATCCATAACAATGTTAGCTCTTTTATCCAGCGTGATTGTATTGAATGTAGTAAATCCATATCTAGAAATCAACTACAGGAAAATACTAAGATAAACCAGTTTGTTTTGACTACAATTTATTCGAAAATAGGATTGGAGGATATGCATGAAGATTCCTCTAATAAAGAAGGCCGAAATAATGCTATTGATAAACTTAATGTGCCAACAAAGGTCAAAGATGTTTTGAAAAGAGATGACGACCGAGTGATATAAGAAAAGCTTGGTGTATATACATTCTCAGATTATATTGCCAGTTATGTTACACAGATGACTGTTAATGCGATGAGTTTTATGGGTTCTTTTATATTGGTCTGGCTAGTACTGGGTATATTATTTAAGGAAATAAGCTTTTTGAGTAAACTACCTATTTTTGGGAGGTCATGAATCAAATTTTTGGAGCAATAGCTCGGTCTAACAATAGGGACTTATAATATACTAGGGTCGTTTGTATTTTTATAATTGCATTTTCTACAACTAAGCTTGGTTCTAGTTTATCGGCTATGGTTGAAAGCAGTCCGTTTTTGGTTTTTATCAAGAATAAACCAATAGCAACTTTTCTTGGATTATAGTTAGAGGTTATATGAATTCTAAAAGAAAAACTGACAAACGCATCAAATGTTATAGTGGGACTTTTGGCTTTTTGCTATGTTTACTATATTTCCTTAATTTATAATGACTTTACTATGACATACTACAGACCAAGTATTATACAGTAATGATTCTTTCTATTACGATGATCTTGGCACCGATAGTGATATGTGGTTTTGCCGGAGGATTTAAGAGTTTTTCGATAAGGTAAAGAAAAGGTTTGAGACCTGGTTTAAAGAAGAATTCAGTTTATGGGATATATGTGTAATGATATTTATGCTGATGACTGTATTATTACATTATTTTCCGGTAGAGTTATAATGGATGCGATTACGGAAATAAGGGAAGATTCTCAGGACTCTTTATTGATATCAGTTTATGTAACTATATATTTATAGTGAGTAGAATGTTTTCATTCAGCAAAATTTATTTTTACGGTTTTTAGCTGTAAGTATTCCGATATGTATATTAAGTATACAGATTACTCAATATGGATATATTGAAGTTTAAGGAGAAAAATAAGTCCGGAACAGTGGTCTGTATTACTTCCGACTATTGGAAATATAAATACATACACTGCAGTTCTGGCATTCTATATTGCTATTTTCCGAACATTATTTATAACTACACCATTTAGTAAGGATAAATCTAATGGTGAGGGTATAGAAAAAGACTGTTTTCTATTATATTATAATGTTTATAAACTTTATTGCCCTTTTCTATGGGTAATTCAGATAATGGTTATCTTACATTGGCTGCGTTCTTCGGGCTTGTACCATTTGTGGCATTTAAGAGTATGGAGGGTGTAAGAAGATTTTATATTAACAATTTTTACATATTTGCTTGGAATAAAAAAATTGTAAAACTTATTAATATAAAAATATGCAGGTAAGGTACTTGGAATATCAGGTTTATATGATTTTATAAGTGATTTTAAATATTTAGAAATTATAATTATTGCTTTAGCAGCCATAGTTATTTTGATGTATGTTGATTGCATACCAAAAAGAAATGAGACAAGAAAAGAAAAATGATAGTTTACTTAAGTTGCTTTAGATATATCTGGTGGCTATATTAATTTGATTGCATCTGCATTTATAATCTTTTTGGGAATGAAGATAAATGCAAATGTGGAGGCAGCTAGGAAAAGTATGGGGCATTGGCTGATTATTTTGTCTTTAATGACTACTGGGGTACATTTAGAGGTTATATTTGGAGAGCATCAGTAGAGGAATATATGAAGTTTCCAATGTTACACAAGATCTTTGGTAGCGGACCTGATACTTTTGGTATATACATTTATGCATTGAGATTTAATGAAATGACTAGAGTAACGAATCAGATCTTTGATGCAACACATAATGAATACATTCAATTTTTATTTACTTTAGGACCTAGTAGCTACTTTTTATCCCTATATTGTGGCAATTATATCTCCGAATATAAAAGCACTTAGGACAGGGTTGTTCTGATCTTAGAGATGATGCAATGTTACCATTTTTGTATGCATCTGCAATGGCAGTTATATGTTATGCAACCTCGCTCATGGTTAACCTGAATTTACCGGGCTGTGACACCGTTTTTGTGGATATTCTTAGGTATAACAGTGGCATTACTCAGAGATAAAGGTGATGTAAAAAGGAGAAAAGATAAATGGATAAGATAATACTTACAGGAGATCGTCCTACCGGAAGATTAAGATGTAGGACATTATATAGGCTCTCTAAAAGAAGGGTTGAGTTGCAAAAACTCAGGAGAATTTAAAAAGATTTTTATAATGGTGGCAGATGCACAGGCACTTACCGACAATATGGAAAACCCTGAGAAGGTAAGACAAAATATTATAGAAGTAGTACTTGATTATTTGGCATGTGGTATTGACCCTAAGAAGTCCACAATATTTATACAGTCAATGGTACCGGAGCTTACTGAACTTGCTTTCACTATATGAATCTTGTAACTGTTTCAAGACTACAAAGAAATCCTACAGTGAAAGCAGAGATAGGACTTAGAAATTTTTGAAAACAGTATACCGGTTGGATTTTTCACATATCCTATATCAGCAAGCCTCAGATATTACAGCATTTAAGGCAACTACAGTACCGGTAGGTGAGGATCAACTCCCTATGATTGAACAGACCAGAGAGATAGTAAGAAAGTTTAATTCAGTTTATGGTGATACTTTTGGTAGAGCCTGAAGCATTAATACTCACAGGAAGATGCGGCAAAGAGACTTCCGGTCACAGATGGTAAGGCAAAGATGAGTAAGTCACTTGAAATTGTATATACCTTTCAGATGATGCAGATACTGTAGCAGCAGCTGTAAAGACTATGTATACAGATCCTTTGCATATAAAGGTAAGTGATCCGGGGCATATTGAGGGAAATACAGCATTTACATATTTGGATGCGTTCTCAAGACCGGAGCATTTTACAGAGTACCTTCCGGATTATAAGTCACTTGATGAGTTAAAAGAGCATTATACTGTGGCGGTCTGGGAGATATGAAGGTAAAGAAATTTCCTTGCAAGTATTATGGAAGAAACCTTTGGCACCGATAAGAGCGAGAAGAGTGGAATTTGAAAAAAGATATTCCATCAATCTATGATATGCTTAAGGAAAGCTGTGAGGTTGCAAGAAATGAAGCTGCAAATACACTTTCTGAAGTAAAGAATGCTATGAGAATAAATTACTTTGATGATGTAGAGTTGATAAAGTCGCAGGCAGAGAGATTTCATAATAAATAACAAAGTCTAGAATTAGAAATTCGAGCTTTTATTTTACGATTTTAAAAGATTTTTAAAAATTTAAAGCTCGAATTTTTGCTTAAATTTATTAAAACAGTCTTGACAGTTGAATATATATTCAACTATAATAGCGGCATAACAGTTGAACAAATACTTAACTAAGGGAGGTGTATTAGAGTAGAAAATTTGAAAAGAGAAGAGGTTGTGGACAGAGCAAAGACAAATATGTTTGAGGGTGAAACCATAAATTAGCTTTCAAAGTTGTTTAAAAGTATTTGGAGATCCTACAAGGATAAAGATACTTTGGGCATTAAATGTATATGAACTATGTGTATTTGATATTTGTGAAGTACTGGGTATGACAAAGTCAGCAGTATCACACCAGTTAAGTACACTTAAAGAAGCTAAGCTTGTAAAGTCAAGAAGAGAAGGTAAGGTGAAGTATATTATTCACTGGATGATGAACATGTAAAAAGAGATATTTGAAACAGGTATTGTAGATGTATCTCATAGATGTAAAGAAGATTGAGAAGGAGAAAAAGAAATGAAGAGAGTTTATAAATTAGAGGTTTGGATTGTGCAGATTGTGCAAAAGCTTGAGAGAAAAATTGGCTGCTATAGAAGGTATTACAAGTGCAACTATCAACTTTATGACTTTAAATGTACTTTGAGGCTGAGGCTGATAAGCTAAAATGATGTTATTGAAAAGGCTATGGAGATAATAAAGGTTGAAAGAGCCTGATGTAGAGGTAAAGAGAGCGTAAGCAAAACGGGGTTTTATCCATTAGAAGGACATCATGAACAATAAGCAAAAGAAGATGTTATAAAATAATTATGCATGTATATATAACTGCCATCATAATTTCAAAAATAAGCTTCATATGTCAGATATAATCAGTTTATTGTTGTTTATAGATAGCATATATAATAGTGGGAAAGGATGTATTACCAGCCTTCACAAATATAAAAAGAGGTAAGGTACTGATGCAAAATTTCCTTTATGACCATTGCTACTGTAGGTGCGTTTATAATCGGTGAGTATCCGGCTAGCGGAGTTATGCTCTTTTATATGTTAGGTGAATTTTTACAGCTCTGCCAAATAAGTCCAGAAAATCCATATCCGATATGATGAATATAAGACCTGACTACGCAAATCTTGTAAAAGAAGATGGCAGTGGAAACAGTAGATCCATAGGATGTGAAGTCGGCCCATATACAGAGATAAAAGCCGGTGAGATAATGCGCTTTTGACGGAATCGTATCTGAAAGGCAATGCTTGATACATCAGCACTTACAGGCGAGCCAGTACCAAGTGCAAATGTAGGTGATCAGGTATATAGTGGAAGCAAACAAGGACGGTCTTTAAAGCTTGGAGGTTACAAAGGAGTTTAGTGAATCTACAGCAAGCGGGATTCTGAACTGGTAGAAAAATGTTACGCAAAGAAATCAAAGACAGAAAGAAATCTTTATATCAAAAGTTTATGGTAGTATACACTCCAATAGTTGTGGCTATAGCATTGGCTGTTATCCTCCTTTTATATTCCCGGGAACCGGCTTTGTCACATGGGTTTACAGGGCGTTAACATTTCTTGTAGTATCTTGTCCATGTGCATTTGTTATAGCAATTCCTTTAAGCTTTTTTAGCGGTATAGGTGCATCATCAAAAATCGGAGTATTGATAAAAGGAAGTAATTATCTGGAGGTTTTAGCCGAGTAAAAGACTTTTTGATGTTTGATAAAACAGGTACCTTAACAAAGGGTGTGCTTTTTGAAGTGGTGAGCATACATCCAAATAATATAAGTGAAGAGGAGCTAATAAAAAAGGCTGCAATGGCAGAGGAGTATTCCTCACATCCCATAGCCGTTTCAATAAAAAACGCATACAAGGAATTTGAGGAAGAGAGCAGTAGAATTGATTTTTCAGATAGACTCAGTGATTTGAAAGAGATCATGCCGGACAAGGTATCAGTATAAAAGTGGATGATGAGTTGCTGTTTGTAGGAAATGATAAACTGATGATTTCAAATAATATAAATTTTGAGAAATGTAGTGACTTTGGAACTATTGTGTATGTCAAAGGAAGATGTAGTTTCTTTGGGTCCATAGTGATAAAATGATAGGATAAAGGAAGATGCTAAAGAAGTTCTTATGGCACTGAAAAATACCGGTGTAAAAGAATATTATGCTTACAGGAGATATAAAGGAAGTAGCAGATTTTGTAGCAAGTGAATTGTCAGTGGATTATGTATACTCTGAGCTTTTGCCACAGGATAAGGTGGATAAGGTGGAAGAAGTGCTGAATGAAAATTCAGTATTGGCATTTGTTGGAGATGGAATAAATGATGCCCCGGTTTTAGCAAGAGCAGATATCGGTATTGCTATGGGAGGTATCGGATCAGATGCAGCTATAGAGGCAGCAGTGTTGTTATAATGGATGACAATTTAGGTAATATAGTAAGAGGTATAAAGCTGGCAAAGAGAACAATGAGTATCGCCAAGCAAAATATTGTATTTGCTATCGGTGTAAAGTTGATTTTCCTCTTGCTTTGCAGCCATAGGCTTTTGAAATTATGTGGGAAGTGGTATTTGCAGAGTGTAGGTGTTACCATACTTTGTGTAATCAACGCAATGAGAAATCTTAGAATAGAAAAATATATAATGGAGATTTTTATGGATAAGATAACAAGCTTTACAATAGACCATCTAAAACTTTTTACCTGGAGTTTATGTATCAAGAAAAGACAGTGGTAGGAGATATGCTTGTCACTACATTTGATATAAGAATGACCAGACCTAATTTTGAACCGGTAATAAATACAGCGGAGCTAGATGTTATAGAGCATTTGGGGGCTACATTTCTTAGAAATCATAAAGATTATGGAGAAAGTATATTATACTTTGGACCTATGGGGTGAGAACCGATTTTATCTGCTTTTAAAGGGTGAACCATGAGTCAAATGAGATAGTTCCTTTACTTAAAGAAATGTTTGAGTTTATAAAGAACTTTGAGGGAGAGGTGCCGGGAGCCTCAGCTAAGGATTTGCAGTAATTACTAGACATCAATTTACCTATAGCAAAAGTATATATCAGCAAAGTATTTAAATGAAGTATTAGAGGATATATCAAAAGACGATTGGTATATCCGGAATAGAATTAAAAAGGTAGTTAATCCAGGCCTTTTGAGAAATTAATTTAAAGAAAATTTTAAAAGGTTAGACAAATATATTGAAAAATTATATTTTGTATTATACTGATTATGAAGAAAAATCCTGAGGTGAGCGACAACTTTGCCAATTTTTGAACCCTACATTTTGATTTATGGGATTCCATAACCTTGCTTGGATGTCGCTGCTATAGGTAGAAGGCAGATATCAAGGTGAGGTAACCCACCTAGCTCTGCTAGGCGTCACTAAGCAAAGCCGTCACTTTGGTGTTAAAAAGAGTAGTTTATACTACTTTTGTTTTATAAAAAAGTATATGGATGGTATATGAGAGACGCTTACAAAAGAAGATATAAAAAGATTGAGGCAGAAATAGAGGAAAGAAAACTGGTACTTAGGCCACAGCTAATAGAGGCAGTGAAGGAAGCTAGAGCTATGGAGATTATCAGAGAACTTTGAGTACTATGCTGCAAAGAGAGAAAAAGAATAAGAATGAGAGTAGAATCAACTATTTAGAGAATGCTAAGATTTTATTAGTATACGAAGATAAGACTGATGATGATCAGGTAGGGATTGATAAGATAGTTGAACTGTATTTTTGAAGATGATGATGAGAGTGAAAAGTTTAAAATAGTGACTTTCTATAAGAGGAGATCTCTGGAGGGCAGACTCAGTATAGAATCACCTATTGGTAAGCGATAGTTGGAAAAGAAAAGGGTGATAGAGTAAGGGTACGTAGGAGACAGAGGTTATTATGTAAAAATAATGTCAATAGAGATAAGTAATGAAGAAGATGAAAATAAGATCGTTTTAGGAGGAAATATGAAGCTTGTTATACAAAGGGTAAATTATGCCAATGTAAAAGATAGATGGAGAAGAAGTAGGAGAAAGAAAAAGGGCTTTTGGTTTTGTAGGTAGCTGTCAGAGGATGATGAAAAGATAGTAGAAAAATATTTTAATAAACTTATAAAGCTTAGAATATTTGAAGATGAAAATGAAAAACCAATTTGTCATTAAAAAGATGTAGGTGGTGAGCTTTTTATTGGTGTCAGCAGTTTACATTACTTGCAAATTGTAAGGAAGGAAATAGACCAAGTTTCATAGGAGCAGGTTCACCGGATGAGGCAAAGAGATTATATGAATATATGGTAGAACTGGGCAAAAGTCAGATATACATACCGAATCTGGAGTATTTGAAAGCAGATATGAAAGTAAGTCTTGAAAATGACGGACCTTTTACTAGTATTGGAACTCTAATATGAAAGAGCTTTATAAAATATTGTTGGTGGATGATGAAGAAGAGGTCGAAAGAGTATTATATATAAACCGGGAAGAAGAGGGATTCTTAGTAGTAGGTGATGCTGAAAATGGTGTAGAGGCATTGGAGAAGATAGAGAATCTAAATCCGGATCTTGTCTTTACAGATATCAGAATGCCGTATATGGATGGACTGAGTTGATAAACGAAATCAATGAAAGATATCCACTGATAAAGTCTATTATTTTCAGGATTTGATGATTTTGACTATGCAAAAAGAAGCTATAAGGATGGGAGTTATAGAATATGTTCTAAAGCCGGTATCTGCAATAGAGCTTACTGAAATACTAAGAAAAGTCCACAAAACTATGGATGAGGAGCTTAATAAAAAGAGAGATATTGAAAGACTTAAAAGAGGTTATCAAGCCAGCCTTCCAATACTTAGAGAACAGTTTTTAAACGGACTCATACATGGAAGTCTTGGCAAATCTGAGATAGAGTATGCCCTGACAGAGTATGAAATAAACCTAAAAAATGCAAGTAAATATATGGTGGCAGCTGTACATATAGATGATATGGATAGCCATATAATGGGCTATGAACTTATACCTATATCTGTGAAGGTCAACCTGCTTTGGAAATCTTGAGAGATAAAGACAAGTAGAAATTTTTCAGTATATTCAGAAACCAGTATAGTTATCCTTATTGATTGTCTGAGAAAAATGTCAAAGAACTATATAATGTCTCACTATCAGAAGCGATAAAGGATGCTAACAGGGCTATAGGGGTGAATTTGACAATAGGTCTTGGTATAAGTGTAAAATGATATTACCGGGCTTCATACATCATATACTTTGGCAAAAGAGGCACTGGGTTATAGAGGTATTGTCGGCAATGGTGAAGTTATCTACATAAAGGATATGGAGCCGGTCAAGTCAGATAAGCTTAAGTTTGAAAGATATAGAGGCAAAGGAATATATTAATATATTAAAGTTTGGAAGTGATGAAAGTATAATAGAATATGCTGAAAAGATCTTTTTCAAAATTGAAGGAGTCAAAAGTACACTCCAGCCAATATCAGTCATATATGATAAAATGTAATAAATGTTATTATTAATCTGGCACAAGACTACGGACTGGAACTCAGTCTTAACAAAGACTGCTACAGATTATATAGATCTTTTGGATAAGATAAAGGATACCGGAGGCTTTTAGAGAGTGGCTAATGGAGGCCAGTATAAATATTGCACATAGGATAAGAGAGGATCGTGGTTACCTCAAAGAAGGTACTTGAAGAGGCAAAGATTTATATTGAAGAAAAACTTTGCGGACATGGAGCTTCCTTGGAGAAACTTTGCAAACATTTGTGATAAGTTTCTGTAGCAAGATTTTCCACAAACTTTAAAAGATATGGGTATATCATAGTAAAACTTCCTTACAAATGTGAGACTACAAAAAGGCAGTTGAGCTTTTTAAAGACTACTGATGAAAAAGACATATATGATAGTGGAGATGGTTGGATATGCAGATCAGAATTACTTTAGTTATGTTTTTAAGAAAAATACGAGAGTTTCACCGTCCAAATATCGTCAGCAGGGATAATATATGGATAAGAAAAATTCAGTATAAAGAGCCTGAGTATAAAAATCTGAGTATTCAAAGCTCTATTTTTATGTACTTTACTGTAACAGCTATTATTGCTATTGCACTTATAAGTCTCATAATGTTTCAAAGGTTTACCAACAGTTTGAATGCTACTATTATAGAGGAAAACTCAGGTATTATAGGTCAGTTGGGAGAGTCTATCGACTCTTATCTTAGAAATTCTATGAAGATATCAGATTCTATCTACTATAATGTTATTAAAAACACAGATATATCAGGGTGATGATATAAAAAGGGAATGAATCTGATATATGTAAACAATGACAATATGATAGACGATATAGCTTTAATATCAGGAAAAAGGTGAGCTATAGAATCTATGCCTGCACTTAGACTGAAAGATAATAGTAATGTTTTGGAGAGCAACTTTTTAAAAAGAGTATGGCAGAGAGTGAATATATTCTATTTTTCCATGCTGCATATAAGAGATTTATTTGACCAAAATGAAAGCAGTTATTCTTGGGTTATGTCTCTTTCAAGAGCTGTAGAGGTAACAGATGAGGGTAGAGCCACACAGGCAGATACTTTATAAATTTGAACTATATGTTTTTGAAGAGATGTTTCAAATGTAAATCTTGGAAATGGTGGATATTTATTTGACAAATGATGAGGGTGATATAATATGGCACCCAAGACAAAATGGAGATATATTCAGGTCGCTTTAAAGAAAATAATAAATATGTACTACCTTAAAGGATGGCATAACTGTAGAAAATATTGCGGGGAAACAACTTACTTTAAAATGTTAGAACAATAGGATATACCGGTTGGAAAACTTGTGGGTGTTACCCAAGTGCCGCACTCAATATAGATGGAATTAAGTTTAGATTCTTGTATTATTTGTAGGCGGATTTATTCCTGTTTTTATTGGCAATGATAAATGACTTTATATCAAATAAGATATCAAATCCGATAAAACTTTTGGACGGTAGAGTAAGAGAGATAGAGAGCGGCAACTGAATGTGGAGATAGTACCGAGTGGTTCTGCTGAAGTGGAGCATCTTGGGAATTCAATTAAAAATATGCTAAGCAGAATAAAAGGTTTTGATGTCTCGATCTGGTAGACGAGCACAATGCAAGAGAAAGAGCGAGTTTGATACTTTACGTCTCTGAACAAATCCACATTTTCTATATAATACTTTGGACATTATTGTATGGATGATTGAAAAATGAGAAGCCGGATAAGGCAGTCAGTATTGTAATCAGTACTGGCAAAATTCTTTTAGAATTTCACCAAGTAAAGGAAAAGAATATAATAACTGTAAAAAGATGAAGTGGATGATGTAAGGAACTATCTGATGATACAGAACATGCGTTTTAAGAACAGATTTGAATACAGCATAGATGTGGAGGATGACATTTTATCCTATTCTTTCTTTGAAACTTATGCTACAGCCTTTGCAGAAAATGCTATATCATCATAAGATGGAGTTTATGGACGGAGATGGTAAGATAGAGGTAAGAGTCTTTAAGGAAAAATGACAGTCTGTATTTTACAATAAGTGACAATGGTCTGTATGAGGAAGATGTTGTTGCTACATTGTTAAGCAAGGCGATATTATACCAAGCAAAAGAAGTTCAGGTATAGGAGGAAAATGTAAATGAAAGAATAAACTATATTTTTGAAATGAGTATGGCCTTAGTAGAGTCAGAGCCTGATGAAGGTACAAAGATCACTATTCATTTACCGGCTATAGTTTATGGAGAGAAAGATGAAGATAGATAAAATATATATATGGATACCTATGGTTTCTCTCTATAGTATTATTGTTTATACTTTCACAGACAAATCTTATTTTAAAAAGAAAGTACGCCACAGGTTTATCAGGGTACTCTCTGATACTTGATGTTGGAGGATGAGCAAATACATCAACTTAGGGAGTAGACGCTGCAGCAAATAAACATAATATTGATATAAATCTTATAACCCTAAATAATGTAAGCCAAAAATGAGATTATAGAGTCAGAAGAGGAAAATGGCACTAATGGTATAATTGTGCTTGCAAAAATGACTTAAAAACTGGGTTTGACAAAGACTCATAGTAGTACTTAAATCAAAGGATATGGAGGTATTTGACAGTGGCACAAATAGTGCCTCAAGAAAAACTGTAAATATAGATTATGCAGATAGGATCAAGAAGCTATATGATGATTTTGAACTGATGTTGATGGAAACTTACTGGTATATGTCAATAATAGGAATTTGTCCGGTGTTAAGTCTGAAATAGATTTTTGAAATTAAAGCAGGCTTTAATATAATTTTGTAGAGGAGACGAAAAGGAGTTTAGAACAGCTCATAGAGGATCGCGCTAGCAGTAAAATGCCTACGTGTTCTCACTCTGATAAGAACAGTACAGATAGTATATGCAAAAGATACTTGGTGGAAGTAGTGTGTATAATGAACATATACAGGGATTTTTATTGTATCGAGCTACGACATTCTTTTTAAATAAATTAAAATGATGGTACAATAGATGCTATAACTACAGTGAATGAGTATGATGAGGGATATTTGGCAGTTGAGATGCTGATGGAAGACTTGAAAAAGACTGCCTATATGTCAAATATTGATATGGAAAAATATGCTGATAGATAAGGAGAGTTCGAAGATGAAGATATAGTAAAACAGCTTTTTCCCTATAGATTAGGCATATCTTGGGAGGAAAATGAAGAAAAGTTATGGTTTTTAATGATTATTGCAGTCCTTGTTGTTGCATTGATCGGTGGTTTTTATGATAGTCATATTGACCCACCAAAGATGTTATTAAGATAGGACTTTGTCTTTTATAGATTTGACGACACTTTTATATCAAATGTCAGAATATGAAATTGAAGAATATGTAAAAGTATATGAGAATGAAAATGATATCAAGATAAATCTTTGAAGTAGTAGATGCTAAAGACAATCAAAACACACAAAAATCATCAGGTGAGAGATTTCGTATCATTAGATTATGATGTACTACTAATAAAATGTTGTGGACAGATTTTGCCGCCTCAAATATGATTGAAAACTGTGGTGGAGCAGATATTCTATAATATAATAGAAAGCCTAGATGATGATTTGAATCGAGCTGACAATATCTCACTATATAGGAGCAGGGCCAAAGGCAGGTATAGAGCAGGCAAATAATAATAGATGCCTATAATGAAAGTCCACACAGCATTGATATAGATAGTACGGTGTGATAAATTATGTGCTTTTAGAAGGTGAGCCAAGTCATCAGGATTCTTTAGTTAGAACAGAGTGGGTGATAAAGACTTACAGGATAATGATATCCGATAAATAAGCTAAATGGTGCTATCGGCAACTGGGAAAGGGGCTCAAGGTCAGCACTATGGAGGAGTGGGCTCAAAGAATATAATAATATAGATCTGATCATCTCAAATAATGATGATATGGCTTTTTGGGCAAATCGATGCCATAGAAAGAGCCACAATATAAGCGGCATAAAGGCGGTAGGCAGATGGAACGAAGGAGGCCTCTTGCAGGCAACCAACAAAGAAGGTAAACTTTGGGCACCATAGAAAGTGATAAAAGGAATATGCTGAGGCAGTGGTTGAGATTGCAATGTCAAGTATAGGTAAGTCAACATTGCCTGAGGACATAAAATCCAAACTTTTGGACAACAGAACTTATGATGTTGAACAAATTCCTAGATAGACACTTTTTATACAAAACAGACAATTAAATTTTATACATAATAGCATATGAAATATAAAAAGAGCACTGACTTATATGCTCTTTTTATTATGATAAAATCTAAAGATTAGAGCAACTTTCTAGTGGGTGCTCAGGGACATTTCTAACAATTCTATATAGGAGTTTTAGGAGGCATATTATAGCGGTGATTGATACAGATATACGCTTTTGCTCCTTAAAATTATCTGATTTTCTTTCCAGGAGGATAGGATTCTCTCAAAGCTGTCGCTTTATACTTCATCTCCACATGTACAGGTAATGAGACTTCTTTCTGGTGGAGATAGTGGCATTTATTACAGATCTTGGACAATGTGGATGAATGTATATCTACCGGACTTCCGGTTATCCTTCTATCAGATGATGCAATGGTAAAGTCAAAACATACCAATTCGTCAAAGCTTTTCCTGTTCAATATTCAAATTTGTGGTGGTACATATTATTGTTGATGAGCTCGCTAGGTTCTTTCTTTCACGATCTGTTTGCACTTAACAGTGTTGATGTAAACATACCAAAGTTTGAGGGGTTTATTCTCCCATAAAACAGATGTGGCAGATCAAGTCTTCAGTGGCATTTTCATTCTTATTTTTGTTCAGAGTCAAATAGTTCTTTTACTTATTTTTGATGAATATGATTCAGTATTTGCCGCTTTTGCGAAAAGAAAACAGTAGAGATCTTTCTGATGTATTCTACTGCTACAAAACAGGAGATTTAAATTTTGCAAAACTGGGTGAATGTATCAGCAGGGTGGAGGATTTAAATATTTTATTACCGGCCAGATACAATGAAGATCTGTTCTATCTTTCAGATAATGAGCTTACGAAATTTATGAATGATATTTTGATGGCGAACTTATTTGAAATCATAGTGATAGATTTTTGGCAGTATAGGCAGAAGATCAATGCAAATTTTAGATATGTGTGAAAGATATTCTGTCCGATAATGGGGAGAAAGCGGCAGTGTGGAAAGTACAAAGATAAATGAATTCAAATCACTTTTGGGAAGAAAACGGATATTCTGAAATTATTCACAAATTGCATGAGATAAAGCTGCCAAAGGATGATATTTCTACAGATATATTTAATTTTACTAAGTTAAAAAGGCATGATTATTTTATACAGATTTCAAAAATAGAGAGGGCTTGTAATTTATGATTTATTATATAGTAGGCAGTATGTTGGTAATTACAACCTTTACTGACATACTATGGAGGAAGATACAAATAGTATTGTTTGGGGATATTTTATTCTGGGAATTTTTACATTACATTTTGGATTTGCAATTAGATTTTTAGCTTTGCATTATTTCTCTATTCTATACCATCTCAAGTTTTGGTGCGGAGATGTAAAAATTATTTTCTTTGCTACATGGGATTTCTAGGTACATATGATGGTATGAATATGACATTTATCGCGATAGTCTTGGCAGAGTATAGGCTCATTAATTTATATGCTGCTAAGCGGTCAGCTATTTATTAGATTCAATATGCTCATAAACTATTGTATGAGAGTCATTGCTACTGGTAAGCTTGAAAGATACTATGAATATGATAGGACAGATAAACGTCTGATACCCATGGTCTGTTTTTCTGGCAGGCTTTTATATTGTGGAGGTGCTTTTTGTTAAATAGGAAAGTAACAGATGAAGATTTTCTAAGGATACAGATAGTAAAAAGAAACTGAAAGCCAAATACAAAGTGAGAGCATATATGAGCAGCTCAAGAAAGAAATAAGAGATAAGCTTTCAGACCTTAGAAATATAGATGATGAAGAATTATATGAAATAATAGATGAGAGATAATACATAAGGAACATTCTTTTTATATTCCACTTGAAGAAAAATTGAATATCAGAAATTCGTTATTTGATTCGTTTAGAAGACTGGATATTGCAGGAACTTTTGATTCTAAAGACATTACAGGATAATGGTAAATGGAAAAGATGATATCTTTGTAGAGAAATGTGGAAAGGTAATGAAATGGAATAAGAGTTTGTGAACAATGAAGTCTTGGAGGATAAGGATACAGCAGATAGTGAGTAAGGTGAATAGGGTGGTGAATGTATCTCACCTATTGCAGACGCCAGACCTCTCTGACGGCTCAAGAGCACATATAGGTGCCTCCAATATCACTTGATGGTCCAATTATTACTATAAGAAAATTTCCCAGTTATCAGTATGGAAAGGATGATATCATATGGAACCTTATCTGAGGAATGTGCAAAGTTTTTGAAATGCTGGTATGTTCCGGGATACAATATATTTATATCAGGGGGAAACCAATTCAGGTAAGACTACATTTTTGAACGCACTATCCGGCTATATACCAAATGGGGAAAGAGTTATTACAATAGAGATTCTGCAGAACTCCAGCTTATACATATAAAAATATCGTAAGGCTTTGAGACTAAGAATGCTACTTTTAAGCGGTGATGGAAGATAGGTATAGGATCTGATAAGAGCTCTCACGAATGAATCCTCGATAGGATACAATAGTGGAGAGGTAAGAGGTAGAGAAGCACTGGATATGTTGCAGGCTATCGAATACCGGACATGACGGTTCTTTAAGCACCGACATGGAAATAGTCAGAGGATATGCTCTCGCTTGAAACTATGGTATTAAGTGGTGCGGATCTACCACTTGCCGCCATAAGATCACAGATAGCAAGTGCATTGGATATTCTGATACATCTTGGCAGGCTTAGAGAGGGAGAAAGAAGAATGCTTGAGATTTTGGAGGTTTTGCCCTCATGAAAATGGGGAAATTGGACTTAATAAACTCTATGAGTTCGATATGGAAGAAAAGAAACATAAAAAGGTCGGAGAACTCAAAAACAAACAAAAACTATTCGCAGCAGGCTATAGATTATAACAGCTATAAACTCACAGTTTTAGAATGGTTAAAATACAGTCTTTTGCAATAGCATTAACAGCTTTAGGCTCATATATATTTTATAAGAGCATAATTATATTCTTTATTCTATTTCCATTTTGCTTTTTATACCCAAATTTGAAAAGAAAATATTTGATTGCAGAAAAGAAACGCAAGCTGGTACTGGAATTTAGGAGGCAATAATGATCTCTTCTTTTTAAATGCTGGATATTCTCGAAAACTCTGTAAAAGAAGCATTGGTGGAACTTAGATTATTATATTCAAAAAGATAATCTGATAATTAGAGAGTTTGAGTATATAAATCAACTTATATATATGAATATCAGTGTGGAAAAAGCATTTGATGATCTGGCGTATAGAAGTCATAGTGAAGATATCAAAAGTTTTGCAAAGGTTTTGAGGATTGCAAAGAGGAGTGGAGGCGGAACTTGAAAGTATCATTTCACATACAGTGAATGTTATAGGGATAAGGTCAGTAAAGGAAGAGATAGTAACTATGACTGCTGCAAAAAGGTTTGAACAGAGTGTTATGAATATCTTTCCACTTTTTATAATTTTATATATTGATATAAGCTCTCCTGGATTTTTCAATATCATGTATACGACAATTATCGGTAGATTAGTATGAGTATGGGATTGATAGTGTATTTGTTTGCAATGTATATTTCAAAAAGTCTTTTAAATATTGAGGTGTAGTAGATGAAGAAGTATTTAAAAGAAATATTTTTAGATAATATAAAGTATTGGCTGATTATTATGTTGAGCTTTGTCTTGTCTATTATTTGTAGTATGTTTTTGAGAACTGATATAGTTTCAGATAATTATATAAAAAGGCTTGGAGTAGATGAATATGACACAGAGATGGAGATAGAGGTGGAGGGCTTATTGATGAGCTACAGAAAATAGAGATACCTGTATCAAAGCGTGATACTCCAAAAGATGAGGCAAAGGAAGCTATTAAAAAGGGGATGGATGAGATATTGGCGACTCTTCCGGGTGAGAATACTCACTGCAAAATATAACTACAAATTTGAATCCGACAAATGAAATAAGCGATTTGGGTATTAGTGTGAGCTGGGATTTTGGTGACACTGATATTGTAGATATCTTGGGTAATGTACATAATGAAAAATTTGAGTGAGGATCTTGATCTGGATATAGTAGTAACTCTAAGTTATGAGACATATGAAGAAAGCTATATTATTCCGGCAAGAATATGTCCACGAATATTATCTGAAGATGAAAAGACTGTTAAAAAGGCTTTAAAGAAAAATAATAGAAGCAGATAAAAAGTCAAATAGAAAAAGACGGCTATACTTTACCTGATACTTATGAGGGAAAAAGGATATATAGATTCAATGAATCTATAGACTTCAATCTGATTTGGATAATGGGAATAATAATATCATTGCTTTTTATACTGTAGAGAGAAGGAAAATAAAAGAAGATTGATGAAAAAGAAAAGAGGAAGCTTATGAAGGACTATCCGGATATAGTATCCAAAGGCAGATAGTTTTTATAGGTGCCGGACTTCAGTAAGACAGTCATGGGAAAGTATGAGTTAAAGACTATGAAACGAGATTACTGAGAGCGGTGAAGAAGGTATGCCTATGAGGAAATGTCAAAAGCACTGGCAAGGCTGAAAAACGGAACACAGGAAAATATAGTGTACAAGGATTTTGGTAGCTAGTTCTCTAGGCAGTATATGAAATTATCATCACTGTTGGAACAAAATAGAAGGAGTGGACTTGCAAATATGCATACCCTTTTGAGTTTAGAGTCTCAAAGTGCCTGGATGAGAGGATAAATCGCAAGAAGAGAAGGGGAAGAGTTGAATACCGTTGTTATTGCCATTATTTATGATGTTGCTGATAGTAATGATGATGATAATAGTACCGGCTTTGTTGATATTTTATTGATAATAGGACTTAAATTTATCAAAGAAAGGAGTAAAAATGTTTGAATTTTGAAGGGTTTGCTGGAGAAATGAGGACGGAGTAGGTGTTATAGAGTATGTTCTGGTTTTAGTAGTTCTTAGTAGGTCTTGTTTTGATATTTAAAGGAAATATAAGTAAACTGTTGAATAACATATTTAAGGAGATAAATAAGAAGTCAAAAGAGGTATACAATTGAGAAAAGAGGTTCAATTACAATCTTTGTATGTTTGATATTTGCATGTATCAGTGCATTGATATGTGGACTTTTGAGTCGGTAAGGACCACGCAAGATTATACTTGCAAACAGCAGGATACTCGGCAATAGATTCATTATTTAGTAGATATCACAGAGCTTTTGTGGGAGAATTATAAAATACCTCATTTGAAAGTGAAAATGATGAAAATATAAAGGATCTTATGCTCTCATATATGGAACCATATGTGGATAATAAAGGAATGTATAGGATTCAAAATCTCAGATGTCCTGAATAAGAAGATTAATCTAATGATAACAGTGGAATGTATTTGGAACAGGAAATTGATTACATGAGTTTGATACTTTTTGAATCTATATTTGACGGGTCTCCTGATGATTTGTGGAAAAACATAGGAAGATGCAAAAGAGGATGAAAAGATTACTCCGAATATGGGACTCCAGCTCAAAGGAAGCTATTGAGGGTTGAGTCATCAAGAATTTCTAAAAATATTGCTGAACAAGAAAAGATAAAATCTGATATGAAGAATGCATTTAATGTGAGAAATATTACAGAACTTGAAAAGCTTTGTAATGATTTAAGAAGAGTGTAAAGAGATCCCGGATCTTGTAAAATATGAGAAGCAAGTCGATAAGATGTCTAAGAAAACAGAGAGATAGAAGATAAAAAGTACTGAGAATCTTTCCAAGCTTTCTGAAGGAAACAGATCATATATTGAGGGTGAGATAGCAAAATTTAAGGAGTATGTAGATAAGGACAGTGAGAGAAGAACAGAAGTCATAGCACTTACTTTTACTCAGTGAAAAACAGTATCAATGAAATAGAATATTTGGAGTCAGATATTGATATTTCTGAAGGAAAGACAGAAGAGGATGCATGAAGATGATGAAGATGAACAAGATCAGGATATCAGTGAAAATTGACATTGTGGGAGAAGATATATCTTCTGATGACGAGAGATGAAGCTTGATTTCAAGCATGGTATAGCTGATGAGGAAAAGAGGATCAATTAAAACAGGTAAAAGGATTTGAGTTTCTAATGGTGTATTTTCATTAGTGATTCCGGAAACAGAGAGGTATCCTTAAAAACTGTAAATACACTTAGTTTGCCCTCAAAATGCACAATAACAAATGGCTATACAGACAGAAATTTGGCAGAGAGATTGTTGATAAATGAATATTTAGGAGCCTATTTTAGATTTTACTGATGATATTGATACACTCACTATCATACGAACTCTGAGTATATTGAATGGCAGAAGTTCCGATAAAGAAAAATCTTGAAACATACGATATTAAAGATTCTTGCAATACGAGAGGGATTAAATTATATGCATATTATATCAGATTCCTCCAAGATGCAAATGGACATAGGAACTTGCAGCGACTATAAGTGGAGTGCTATGTCTGCTGCAAATAACCTCTCTTATAAAGTTTCTTATAATTGCAGTCTGAGCATTGGTGAGTCTGTTATAGATATAAGATGATTTTAGAAGGAGGTAAGATATCTCATGATTAAAAATAAAGATGATTGAGGACAATCTATCTATATTCAATATCTTAAATACAAATATTGTAGAAGAGGGGAAACTCTAGGAGAGGTATAAACTATGAGGATATCTGAAAAATGCTTTTTGTATACAGAGGATCCCGTAGAAGAGAAATTTTAGAATGATGGACATAATGCAGCTGGATATAGGTGTGGATCAAAAAGATTTTTCTAATACAGGATATGATATACGGTATAGACGCAGATATAGGATGTGAGCAAAGAAGGTTATTTAGTGAGATATCTTTTGTTTTCTGGATGAGTTTTCTATACTGAGTTCAGGCTATGATATTAGAATAAGCAGAGAAAAATATACTGAAGGGAGGTTTTGTATGTCCTCTTATAATAAAATTTTAAAACAAAAATGAAAGCTCCAAGATGTAGGGTGTAAGAGGACGCACAAAGCCTCTCTTAGTGTAGAGGCAGCTATGTGCTTTTGTTTATTTATTATAGCTATGGCAATACTTTCATAATGCCAATTTGATGATGAATACCAATAGAAAGGTTAGGGTATGCCGAAGCTATATGTAGGATTCCTGTCAATACGCCTATACCTATTACAGATTGAAGGGCGAAAAAGAGAGGAAAAAGGTGAGAACTATGACTATGACGCAAGGAAAAATATCAAAGGTGTTTTTCGGGAGGAGCGATTGGAAAGCTTTTGCAGTTGCAAAAATAAATAGAGAGATTTCAGATAAAAAATATAAGTAATATTAATGGCATACTTGTCATCCTGTAGGCGTCAGATGGTGAGACTATATGTATAAGAATTGATTATAAAATATTCATTGCCAATAGGAATACTTGGAAAAACAGTATTGACCAGACTGTAGTGGCAAAAAGACAGAGCATGGATAGGTGTTGATGGCGGAAAGATGAAGGAGTCAAATCTCGGGTGAGGATGAATATGCATATAGGGAAAACTCTACAAGATATCATATAGATCCCAAATGTCACTATCTATATAATGACTTACGTCCGGTAGCACTATCAACAACAAGCAGTATTAGAAATGATAATGGAGCTATAGTATCAGCCTTATGAACGATGGGAGAAGAACAGGAGAAACTAGTATATATAATGCCATCAGGCACAAAGATATCACAGGACAGAAATTGTAATGCAATTATAGCATATGTACAAAGAGTAAAGCTTCTGATCGTGGAGACATTTTGGGGGTTTGCTCTTATTGTGGAGGTAGACATTGAATATTGAGCTTGTAGAAAGATGGTTTTAATATTTGTTTTGATTATTTTTACATTTCAGGATATAAGGAAAAAGAAATACATACTATCGGAGTAGTATTATTCTATATGATAATTGTAGATATTCAAATATATAACCTTGACAGGGATTAATATAAATTTTGGAGATATGATACTCGGTATATGTGAGTGGGGTTTTACTCCCGCCATTGTCAAAGTTAACATTTTGGGAGAGGGTGATGCATTTGTCTCTTTATAGGACGGAGCAATACTTGGATTAAATGGGTAATATATTGCTGTGCTTTTATTTTGATTTTTATAGTTTCAATATATGCACTTTTATGAGTGTACTGTATGATAAAAGAGAAAATAAAGGGATGAGTTGCAATGCTTCCATTTATAACTATGGCAAACTGCATTATATGGATATGCATATGAAGAAAAAGTTTAGAGCGAGTTTTACTATAGAGATGACGTATATTATATTTTCTGTATTTCTTGGTATAGCTTTTTATAGTAGGCTATAGTATGGACAAACATACAGAGGTGGTAAATATGTAGAAATGCATTTTATTGTTTGAGAGAATTGCTATGATGAGAAAAATATCGGATATGACAAGGCAGCATTGAGATCTGTTGGAGTTAAAGGGGTGGTGAAATTATAGTAGGTGAGAAAATTCTCTGTTGAAGGTGAGATGGGTGAGAAAAGTATAAGGGTGCTATATATAACCGGAGGGCTATATAGGGCTACTACTAGCTTGGAGGGATATAGAAAGACTTAAAAGGTCAGTTATCAGAGAAATCTGAAAAGTAATTTGGCTTATATTTGAGCCGGAAGAAAGATTCTTGATGGAAAATAAAAGTAAATATGCTTTTTGAAAATTGGAATGAGATAATATTATCAAGAGTAAACCAACTATAGAATAAATAGGAGTAGAGATTTGCCAGATATAAGTTCACTACAGCCGCTATCAAGAATACTTGAGGTTAGAACACCGAGAATAGAAGAAATAAGAAGTTTTATATTAGAGATAATATTCTGGACAAAAGGACTGGGAGGAGTTTTTACTTGAAGCCTCATCAGTAGTGCTGATCCAGAATTATATTCTGATCTGGATTTTATCTCATTTTTGTATATACCAAGATCACGAAGATAATAAGAAGAGATGAAATTATTGCTTTGAAAATATATTAGAATAGTACAAATAAGGATGATAAGGACTGCTTATTATGGTATACAGTATGCTAAAGGAATGTCAAAAAGAGAGATTTTATTATAGAAAACTTAGAAGATATAATTTGACTCCAATTTAAAAGAAAGATATGGAAATACCACTTATAGAAGAAGACAGATAGAAAAACGATATAGAAGAAAGAGGATAAAAGAAAAACAGTTTAATATCTTTTGAGGCACTTTTTAAAGGTAATAAACAAAAGAATCAAGATGAGGAAGAAGAATTTGGAGAAGGTATTTGATGGATATAGTCTGTCTATGTGTCATATATAAACGAAGAAAAATCAGGGTGGAGAATTATCTAATACAGTTTTATTGATTGGACATAAAACCGAATAAGAGTGGCAGAATTTTTAGGTGACTGTAAATGGAAAAAGAGGACATAGAGATTTACATCTTCCATTTATCATAGCAAACAGGAGAGAATATGTGACTACGTATTGAGGCAGATGGAGTTAGCAGGATACATTTACAATTCTTTGAAAAAGACAATGAACTGTATGCCAGAGATTTAAACTCAAGAAAATGGTAGTTATATCAATGATAAGAAACTTGAAAAATGAAGAAAATATATAAGATTGTATAATGGAGATTCTATTAATATTTGTGGTATAAGTTTTATATTGGAAAATATAATATATGTTTGATAGTTTTTGTATCTACGCTATACTTTATAAAAATCATTAAGAAAGTTTTTATGGCTTTTTATTGGCAAAGCGAATAGTATTGTAAAAAGCCTTATAATAATGATTAGGAGAATAAAGTGAAAGAAAATAAGAATAGTATTATGCTGTATATTTTTGGCAATAGTGGTATATTCAGGATTTAATATAGTAAGGATACAAAGTGAATACAAAAAGGGTGTGGATACCTAAAAGAGATTGATAAGTATACTATAGAACAGACAGCAGAACAGATAAATGTGGGGGAGTGTGGAAAATACTTGTTGAAGAAAAGCCTTATCCAGGGTGGATTTTAAAGGATTGAAGTCCGAATGAAGATGTTATAGGATGGATATATATACCTGATACAGAGATAAACTATCCTATAGTACATACAGCAGATAATGATTATTATCTGGACCATATGGTGGATAGAACAGAAAATTCGGCCGGTTCGATATTCTCAGATGCAAGAAATCCTAGTGATTTCAGTGATTTGCACAGTATAATATATGGACATCATATGAAAATGGAAGTATGTTTGCCGCATTAAAGGGATATAAGAAGCAGGAATTTTTGATGAACATAAGGTAGGTTATCTGATAACTGAAGCCGGAGTATATAGAATAGATTTCTTCAGCGCAGGGCATATGGCAAATGTGGAAGAGGATGCGTGGCAGCTGGATTTTTAGACAATGCAGAGTTTGATAAATGGATAAAAATACCTGAAGGATACTTCAGCATTTCAATCGAGATATAGATCCCTCATTGTGGTGATAAGATTTTTACACTTTCCACTTGTGAAGTTATGAGTTTGATGATGCTAGATTTATATTGACTGGTAAGCTGGACAAAAATCGAATAGGAAAAGGGTCGAGCAGAATTGTTCTTGACCCTTTTTAGTGATACTATAAGAAAAACCTATTAATTGAGTAGGAATAAGGATAGAATAAAGAGATTTTATGAATATATTAGAGGAAGTATAAGATGAAACTTTGGTGAACTTAGAAGAGATTTTTCATTCACATCCTGAACTGAGTATGCAGGAGTATCGTATAGCTACAAGAATAGAAGAAGAACTTGATAAGCTTGGAATAGAGCATTATAGAAGTACGAATACAGGTGTTATGGGATTGATAAGAGGTATGGCAAAGTCAGAGCCGGCAAAATATCGGATCAGATGAATCTGAAAGCAATGTAGGACATCAAAAACAGTACCAGAGAAGGAAAGGATAGAATAGTGGCACTTAGGGCAGATATAGATGCTCTTCCAATACTTGAAAAGAGATGACAGAGAGTACTGACTCTATAAATCAGGGTATAATGCATGCCTGTGGACATGATGTTCACAATACTTCCTTGCTGGGAGCAGCTATAATACGTGCAAATAATAGGGATAAGTTTGCAGGTACTGTAAAGCTTATATTCCAACCGGGAGAGGAAATAGGTGCAGGTGCTCAGACTATGACAGAGAATGGTGAAATGAAGGGTGTTGAGAGAATTTTTCGGATTATGTGGCACCGGATCTAAGATGTGGAGAGGTAGGTGTTACAAGTGGTATAAATAATGCCTCTGTTGATCATTTCAGGATAGAAATAGAGGGAAAGGCAACACATGTGTCCACACCTCAACTTGGAACGGATGCACTCTATATAGCAGCTCAAACAGTTGTGGCTTTGCAAGCCTTGGTGACAAGGACTACATCACCCATAGATCCATGTTGTAATAGGTATAGGTATATCAATTCGGGAACTTCTATAATATTGTCTCAGGAAGTGGAATTATAGAGGGCACGACCAGAACTACATCAGCAAAGACTAGCAAGAGGTAGAGGATAAGGTACAAAACTGCAAAAATATAGCGCAATGTACGTGGAACTGCCAGTTGTTTGGAAGGATTATACATCAGCTCTAATCAATGATGATAGAGTATCAGAGGAAGTTAGAAGTATTGTCGAAGATATTTTGGGAAAAATGCAGCAAAGATCAGACCTATATCTCTGGGTGGAGCTAATTTTTGTAGAGTTCCTTTTGAGGTTCCGGTGCGTATGCATATCTTGGAACTTCCAATGAGAGATTGCCAAACACTTTGATACAGATACATAATGAAGGATTTGATATAGATGAGAAGGTTTTGGATATAGGGGCTGCATTGTATGCAGGTATGCCATAAGATGGCTTAATCTTGAATTTAAAATGAATAAAATTATCTCTATTGTTTTAAAAATATATTAAAACACACTTAGCAAAAAGATGACAAGTTTAATATATTACGGACGTATTTAGTTTAATAATTAATATAATTCTATTAGCGATTGTATTAAAGGAGAGACTTTACTGCCAAGAATAACATCGCTTCTAAGTCTCATATGTGGAAAAATCATGGCAATAACCATGAAAATCACAAAGAAGATGCTGTACAGACAGATGGCATTGCTTACAATAGGTGGCAGTTGTAAAGGTGCTGGTTTGCATTTTTCAAGCAATGGATTTGCGGGAGGCGGAAAGAATGCTGTCAGTGCAGAATGTCATCAACTCTGCTGAGGATGAAACTCAGAAGAAGATGTGTCGAACGAGACAAGCGATATTTTGGATAATGCCGGATTAGATAATACAACTGTTGTGGAGGGACACATAGATCTACCAAGGATCGAACAAAAGGAGACCGGAAATGAAAAGATGGAAAGACTTCTTGAGGAAAGACGAGTGGCACTTGGTTTATCTTCTCTAACAGTGGAGGATTATAATAACTGCTAAGGATTGTAGAAGCTGAAGTAGGTGACAATGATGTTTATGGTAGAACTATAGTAGCCAATGTGGTTATAAATAGAGTTAAGTCAAGCCATTTTGAAAACACCATAACAGATGTTATATTTAGCAAGGGACAGTTTTCACCTATAAGGGATAAGAGGTTTTTTAAAGTCAAGGTAAGTGAGGCGACAATCAAGGGCGTGAACAATGCATTGATGGAGAAGACTACTCAATGGGGAGCACTTTATTTTATGGATAGAGCTTATTCCTCAAACCATGCGGTTGGATGGTTTTGATTCATCTTTTAACATATTTGTTTTCTATGGAGGCATATGAATATTTTTAAAATAAATTGAAGTTTTATGTATGCCCCGGAAAAGGGCTTTGTTTGGAGTGCATTTCCGGGGATATTGAAAAATAAAATACTGTCAACATAAATGATTATGTCCCAAAATACTAATTTATAAGCCCCCACAAAGGGGCTTTTATTATGCACCTTTTATGTCTTCTTCAATTCTGTGTGGCTGTGAGTGTGCGAATTTATTAAAGGCATCCAATCTCCAAGGATGGTTAATAGGCGGTATATAAGGCTTTCTAGGCTTTGGCTGTTTGTAGTCAGCATCCAAATCCTTAGATTTATGCTCATGAGCCGGTATTTCTTCCAGTGCATAAATATCTTTGTCATTTACGCACGCAAACATAGACCTATCAAATGCCTTGATAAGCATAACCTTGGTACCTTTTCGATAATGTATCTGCACTCCTTTGTGATCTATCATCTTATAAAATTTCTTCTCGAATTGAATCGCATGTCCGGCATCAACAGTTCTCTCAGTTAAAACCGCCAAAGTAAGATTTATTTTTTCTTTAGATGGTTGCGTTTCAAAGACAGATTTGATACCATAAAGTGGAAGTGCGAACTTCTCATTGAATTCTTTTATGTAGTGGTAAATGAATTCATTGGCTTTATGGATATCGGTTACGCCTGCGAGTCTAAACTCAATAGGCAGGCGTGACTGTAAAGTCTGATTCAATCGTTCTATGCGTCCTTTAGCTTGTGGAACACTACTTGATTCAAGCTGTGTGCCAAATTGCTTACAGGCGTAGGCAAACTGTGTATAGGTGTCTTTGTCGTCCGATAAGGCACCTTTTTTCTTGTAAGTAAATACAGTTCGTTTATCAGTAAGAAACTTATAAGGAATACCATAATCAGTAAGGATCTGCTCAAATACATGGTAGTAGCCGTTAAGAGTTTCTTGAGTATCAAACCAGGCACCTGTAACAACACCTGAGGCATCATCAATAGCCAAATGTAGATGCCATATCTGCCCCGGCACCCATTCATAGGGGGTAGCATCCATTTGAAGCAATTCACCAAAATAAGCACATCTTGGACGACGACTGTGAGCATCTTCAACTGCTACTAAGTTAGCTTGTATCTCTGCCAATTCCTTTTTTGACTTTGCTATTTCTTTCTTAGCTTTGAGCTGTTGTTTAATGCGTTTACGCTTAGCTTTTGTAGCCTTTGGAGATAGAATGTACTCTGACTCCAAAATACTCATTACAGAGGAAGAGGAGATGCTTATACCCTCATGCTTTTTAAGAAGCTCTGTATAGTGTTCAAAGTTAGCCTCGTAGTATTTAGTCCTGTATAGATCAAGAACCTGACTTCTGACATCAGGACAGATAGTGGTAGCCGGCTTTTTGCCTCTGTTGCCATGAATAAAGAATTCCTTACCATTTTTCAGATATCCCTGTATCATACGGTTTATATGCCTCTTGGTGCATCCAAGAATAAGAGCGGCTCTATTCTTATTGGCTGTATCTGGGTGATCTACCAGACCTTTAATAACCTCATACTTTCTTTGTTCATCCATTGATAAAATAACCTTTCTGATAAGTCAGTCCCTCCTAGTGTTAGAATATACAAAATAGTATTTTACCATAAGTGGGACATTTTTATTTGTGGTATACTAGGACTTTTATCATATATGGCTTATATTGAAAAATAAAAAAATACTTGACATTACAATGACGCTTAGATATAATGCTGTATGTGTCTGAGAGAGATACAAAAAATAAATCAACGGGGTGTGGCTCAGTTTGGCTAGAGTACCTGGTTTGGGGACCAGGGGTCGCAGGTTCGAATCCTGTCACCCCTGATTTATTTTCTTAAAAATTAATATTTGAGTCTGTAGCTCAGCTGGATAGAGCATCGGCCTTCTAAGCCGAGGGTCAGGGGTTCAGAATCCTTCAGGCTCACTGATATGCAGGTGTGGTTCAATGGTAGAACATCAGCCTTCCAAGCTGAATACGTGGGTTCGATTCCCATCACCTGCTTTTATCATAATAATATGGTACATTATGGTGGGTATAGCGCAGTTGGTTGAGCGCGCCAGATTGTGGCTCTGGAGGCCGTGGGTTTCGAATCCCATTACCCACCCTTTTTATTGGGTCATCGCTAAGCGGTAAGGCACTGGGACTTTGACTCCTGCATTCGCTGGTTCAAATCCAGCTGGCCCAGTTATATAGAAGTATGTTGATAACACCTTTGGGTGTTATTTTTAGAATAAGCGTGATAGCTTTGGGAGGTGTTTATGGACATTATGCCAATTTTTGCAGGTATTGTAGGGCTCGTTATAGTAGTGGCGGTTGCGGTATCTGCGGGTACTATGTGCGCGGTTTTCGGTGTTATAGCAGATGATGATGAAGATGATGAATTTTAGAAAGAAGGGCAGAGATAAATTCTCTGCCTTTTTGATTTTACCAAAGATACTTAACTAAATGTTATGGATAGTATAGTAAATATATGAAGAAATGAAAGAATAGTTGACAGTAAAGTTGAAAAAGTTTTATTTTAAAAGTATTATGATAAGAAAAATCTTTTAAAAATAAGGAAATTGGATTCTTTTTAAAAGATTTATAAAAACCGGTATGAAATAAATTTCATTACTGTATAAGCATGATAAATGCAGAATGGAGATGGAATATGAAAGTGAAAATAGCATTAATAAATGGTGATGGTATTGGACCGGAGATAGTAAGAGAGGCAAAAAGTTCTTGAAAACTATTGAGTATGAGTCATGAGTTTATATTTACAGATATGATATGGGAGGATGCTCTATTGATAAATATGGAGTACTGCTTACAGATGAAGCAATAGAGATTGCAAAGAGCAGTGATGCAGTACTGCTTGGAGCAGTAGGTGGAAATGTCGGCAATTCAAGATGGTATGATATGCACCTAATCTAAGACCGGAAGCAGGACTTTTGAAGATAAGAAAAGGAACTGGGACTTTTTGCAAATTTAAGACCGGCACTATTGTATAAGGAACTTGCGGATGCTTGTCCTCTAAAGACTGAAATAAGCAAAGCCGGTTTTGATATGGTAATAGTCAGGGAGCTTACAGGAGGTCTTTACTTTGGAGACAGATATACAAAGGAAATAGATGGTGTAAGAACTGCAGTGGATACTTTGGTCTACAATGAAAATGAGATTAGAAGGGTGCAAAGTGTTGCCTTTGATATCGCTTCAAAAAGAAGAAAGAAGGTTATCAGTGTAGACAAGGCCAATGTATTGGATAGTTCCAGACTTTGGAGAAATGTGGTAGAGGAAGTAGCAAAGGAATACAAGGATATTACATTGGAGCATATGCTTGTAGATAATGCAGCTATGCAGCTTGTAATGAATCCGGCGCAGTTTGATGTAGTGCTTACTGAGAATATGTTTGGAGATATACTTTCTGATGAAGCAAGTATGATAACAGGCTCTATAGGAATGCTCTCAAGTGCAAGTTTGAATGAGAGCAAGCTTGGACTTTATGAGCCAAGCCATGGTTCAGCACCGGATATTGCCGGAAAGAATATTGCAAATCCTATAGCAACAATACTTTCAGCTGCAATGCTTTTAAGATATTCTCTGGGGACTTGATAAGGAAGCTGATAATATTGAAAAGGCAGTTGGAAAAGCTTTTTAAAAAGATGGTTTTAGGACGGCTGATACTTTACACTGATGGAATGACAAAGCTGACCACCACTGAAATGGGCGATAAGATAGTGGAGTATATAAATTAAATTTTGCAGTATAGACTGTGATAGAAAGAGGGAATATGGATAATTTACGCTCAAATAATATGAAATCAGGTATGCAACAGGCACCCTAGCAGATCGCTGCTAAAATGCAGTTGGAATGACACCTGAAGAAATGAGAAAACCTATAATAGGGTATAGTAAGCTCATTTAATGAGATTGTACAGGACATATAAACTTTAGATAAAAATTTCAGATGCAGTAAAGCTTGGAGTGGCTGAGGCAGGTGGAATGCCTGTAGTCTTTCCGCGCGATTGCAGTATGTGACAGAATAACTATGGGACATTGGGTATGAAATACTCACTTTGTTCAAGAGATTTAATAGCAGATTCTACGAGACTGTAGCTATGGCACATCAATTTGATGCACTTGTAATGATTCCGAACTGTGATAAGACAGTACCTGGGAATGTTAATGGCTGCAGCCAGACTCAATATACCTACAGTATTTGTATCAGGTGGACCTATGCTTTCAGGTAAAGGTAAAGGGTAAGAATACATCACTTTCAAGTATGTTTGAGGCGGTTGGAGCATATACCGCAGGCAAGATCAGTGAAAGATGATGTATTAGAATATGAAAATAAGACATGCCCTACCTGCGGCTCATGTTCAGGTATGTATACAGCAAACTCTATGAACTGTTTAACAGAAGTTCTTGGAATGGGACTTAGAGGAAAGTGGAACAATACCTGCCGTTTATTCTGACAGAATCAGACTTGCAAAAAGAGGCAGGTTATGCAATGGAAATGCTAAAAGAGATATTCGTCCAAGAGATATAATGACAAAGGAAGCATTTATAAATGCACTTACTATGGATATGGCACTTGGATGTTCCACAAACTCAATGCTTCATCTTCCGGCCATAGCTTATGAGGCAGGAGTTGAGTTAAATGTGATATTGCAAATGAAATCAGTGCAAAGACTCCAAATCTTTGCCATCTTGCACCAGCAGGACATACCTATATAGAGGACTGAACGAAGCTGGCGGCATCTATGCGGTTATGAAGGAAAATATCAAAACTTGGACTTTTAAAACCTTGACTGTATGACTGTTACAGGAAAGACAGTAGGTGAGAATATAAAGAATGCAATCAATCTAGATACAGATGTTATAAGGCCGGCTGAGAATCCATATTCGAAGGTAGGCGGTATAGCAGTACTTAAGGGAAATATAGCACCTGATTCTTGTGTTGTAAAAAGAAGTGCGGTTTTACCAAATATGTTAAAGCACTCAGGACCGGCAAGAGTCTTTGATTGTGAAGAAGATGCAATAGAGGCGATCAAAGGTGGCAAGATAGTGCCGGGAGATGTAGTGGTTATTAGATACGAGGGACCGAAGGGTGGTCCGGGTATGAGAGAGATGTTAAATCCTACATCAGCAATTGCCGGAATGGGACTTGATGATACAGTAGCACTTATTACTGACGGTAGATTTTCAGGTGCTTCAAGAGGTGCATCGATAGGCCATGCTTCACCTGAGGCAGCAGTTGGAGGTCCGATAGGACTTTTTGCAGGATGGAGATATCATAGATATTGATATTAATGCAAATACTGTTAATGCTAGGTGAGTGAAGAAGAGTTTGCTAAGAGAAGAATTGGAAACCGAGGATAAATGAAGTTACCAGGATACCTGGCAAGATATAGAAAGCTGGTTTCAGGAGCTCCAAGAGGTGCAGTTTTAACAGTTGACGAATTATAGGAGGATAGATGGCTAAAATTAAGTGGTTCAAAAATAATAGTTGAATGTCTACTAGAGCAGGGGAGTTGATACAGTCTTCAGTTATCCGGGTGGTGCAATACTAAACTTGTATGATGGATTCTATAAGTATCAGGATAGAATAAAAAACATACTTACCAGTCATGAGCAGGGGCTGCACTGCTCTGCAGATGGTTATGCCAGAGCAAGTGATAGGTGGAGTATGTTTTGGCTACCAGTGGACCGGGAGCTACAAACTTGGTAGACAGGTATTGCCAGTGCATATATGGACTCAATACCGGTAGTTGCTCATAACTTGTAATGTAGGTAATAATCTTCTTGGAAAGGATTCTTTCCAAGAGGTGAGATATCGGGTATTGTAATGCCTGTTACAAAAATACAGTTTTATAGTAAAGAGATGGAAATAAGCTTGCAGAAACTATAAGAAGAGCTTTTAAGATAGCGGTATCCGGAAGACCGGGGCCTGTACTGATAGATATTACAAAGGATGTCACATCTGATAGTTTTGAATATGAATATAAGGAACCGGAGAAGGTAAAGCCACAGGTAAGTGTGACAGAGGAAGAAATATTGAATGCTATCTCACTTATAAGAGGATCAAAGAAGCCTTTCGCATTGGTAGGTGGAGGTGCTATCCTCTCTGATGCAAGTGAGAGCTAAGAACTTTTGTTTCAAAGGTGGATTGTCCGGTAGCAGATACCCTGATGGGTAAGGGAGCATTTGACGGTTCCAATGAGAAATATACCGGAATGGTAGGTATGCATGGAACAAAGGCAAGTAACCTTGGTATAACAGAATGTGACCTACTCATTGTTATAGGTGCCAGATTCTCTGACAGAGTAATAGGTAATGCTAAGAAGTTTGCAAAGAATGCAAAGATTCTTCATATGAGATGTGGATGCGGCTGAGAATAAGCAAAAATATCAAAGCTGATTACAGCTTGATAGGTGATGCAAGACTGATACTTAGAAAGTTGAATGCAAGACTTGATCCAGTTCATCATGACGAGTGGGTGGCGCATATTGAAAGATTAAAGGATATGTATCCTATAAAGACCAATAAATCTAATCTTACAGGTGAGTATATAATAGAAACTATTGATGAAAAAAACCAAGGATGATACTAGTATTCTACGAAGTAGGACAGCATCAGATGGACAGCACAGTTTTACAAGTTCAAAAATCAAGAACTTTCCTTACTTCAGGGGACTTGGGAACTATGGGTTATGGGCTTGGGCGGCTATAGGTGCAAAAGGTAGCTATGCCTGATAAGACAGTAGTAAATATTGCCGGTGACGGTTGCTTTAGAATGAATATGAATGAAATAGCTACAGCTACCAGATATGATATACTGATAATTCAGAGTGATTATCAATACTATATGTGCTTGGAATGGTTAGACAGTGGCAGAATTTATTCTATGGGAAAGAGATATTCACAGACAATACTCAGAGATAAGGTAGACTTTGTGAAAATTGGCTGAGGCTATGGGAGCAAAGGCAGAAGAGTTACTACAAAAGAGGAGTTTGATGAGGCGTTTGATGAGGCATTGAAGTCAAATACAACTTTTGTTATTGAATGAAAAATAGATTCTGATGAGAAGGTATTCTAGATGGTGTCTCCGGGAGCCGCAATATCAGATGTCTTTTGATGAAAAAGATTTAAAAATAAACCCTATAAAATAAAACAATCGTATAATAACAAGTAAGTATAAGGAGATTATTATGGGAAGAGTGTATAATTTTTAGTGCCGGACCCACGCAGGTACTTCCGGAAGAAGTTTTTAAGAGATGCAGCTGCTGAGATGCTTGATTATAATGGAAGTGGAATGTCTGTTATGGAAAATGAGTCATCGTTCCAAGGTTTATGAAAACATAATAGAGGAAGCTGAGAAGGATATAAGAGATCTTTTGAACATTCCTGACAATTATAAAGTACTTTTCTTACAGGGCGGTGGACATACACAGTTTGCCATGGTTCCAATGAGATCTTATGAGGAACAGAAAAGCTGATTATATTATTACAGGACAGTGGGCAAAAGAGAGCTTTTCAAGAGGCGAAGATGTATGGTGATGTAGTGGCGGTGGCTTCAAGTGAAGATGAGACCTACTCATATATTCCAGATTGTTCAGATTTACCTATAAGAGAGATGCAGACTATGTATATATTTGTGAGAACAATACGATATATGGTACTAAGTTCAAAACATTACCAAATACAAAGGGCAAGGATCTGGTAGCGGATGTTTCATCCTGTTTTTTGTCAGAGCCTATGGATATAAGTAAGTACGGCATTGTTTGGGGTGGTGTACAAAAGAACATAGGACCGGCAGGAGTAGTTATCACTAATCGTAAGAGATGATTTAATTACAGATGATGTATTGGAGGGTACCCCTTCAATGCTTAGATATAAAGTACATGCAGATAATAAATCTCTTTATAATACGCCACCTGCATATAATATTTATATCTGCGGCAAGGTGTTCAAATGGATAAAGTCTCTAGGTGGACTCAGTGCTATGAAGGTAAGAAACGAGAAAAGCTAAGATCTTTATACGACTTTCTTGATTCATCCAAGCTCTTAAGGACGAGTAAGAAAAGAAGACCGTTCACTTATGAATGTTCCGTTCATTACAGGAGATAAGGAGATGGATGCAAAGTTCATTAAAAGAAGCTGAAGCAAACAGTTTTGTAAACTTAAAAGGACATAGAAGCGTTGGAGGAATGAGAGCCAGCATCTACAATGCTATGCCTAAAAGAAGGTGTAGAGAAAACTTGTTGAGTTTATGAAGAAGTTTGAAAAAGAGAATGCATAAGGAGATATGATGAAGAATATACATTGCTCTGAATCCTATCGCAAGTGTAGGAACAGATATATTTGATGAAAATTATAAGTTTACAGATAACATAGAAGAAGCGGATGCCATAATGGTAAGATCTGCTGCTATGGGAGATATGGAGTTCTCAAAGAATCTTGCTTGCCATTGCCAGAGCAGGTGCCAGCTGTAAATACTATACCGCTTGATAGATGTGCTGACAATGGAATAGTGGTATTTCAATACTCCGGGTGCAAATGCCAATGGAGTGAAAAGGAGTTGGTGATTTGTGGAATGCTTTTGGCTGCCAAGAGATGTGTAGGCGGTATAGAGGTGGACAAAAAGCATCAAAGATTCGGACACTATTTCAAAGGATGTGGAAAAGGGTAAGAAAGAACTTTGCAGGCTGTGAGATTAAGGGAAAAGAAACTTGGAGTTATTGGACTTGGTGCCATAGGTGCTGAAGTGGCAAACGCCGCTGCATCACTTGGGACTTGAGGTATTCGGATACGATCCTTATATTTCTGTAAACTCTGCTTGGAGACTGTCAAGAAAGATAAAGCATATTATGATATAAGTGAAATATCTAGAGAATGTGATTATATTTACTTACATACACCGACTTACAGATGATAATAAAGGAATGATTGGAAAAATTCCATACCCTACAGATGAAGGATGGTGTGGTAGTATTAAACTTTTGCAAAGATCTGCTTGTAGATGATGATGAGATGGAAAAAGCGTTGGAGAGTGGTAAGGTTGCAAGATATGTTACAGACTTCCCAAATACAAAGTCTGCAAAGATGGAAAAGGCCATAGTTATACCTCATTTAGGAGCTTCTACGCAGGAAAGTGAAGATAATTGTGCAGTGATGGCGGCAAATGAACTGGTGGATTATCTTGAGAATGGTAATATAAAAGAATTCAGTGAAACTACCCGAGTTGTGATAGGGTATACAGGTTGAAGGAAGGGTTGCACTCTTACACAAGAATATTCCAAATATGATTGGTCAGATTACCTCAGCATTTGCAAAGAATGGTTACAATATTTCAGATCTTACAAACAAATCAAAGGCAACAAAGGCATACCTTATTGATATAGAGAGCAAGGTGACTAAAAGCTTGTAGACAGAGTTAAATGATATTGAAGGTATTTTTGAAGGTGGGGTTATAAAATAGATCAAAAGGGTGGTAAAGTCTTTATGGTTTTACCACCTTTATTATATATAGTTCTATGATAGAATTATATAATCAAAAAGAAACCGGAGGAAAATATGGCAATAAGTAAAATCTTTCAAATGTGCAAGACCTGGTGATGATATGGTAAAGCAGGTGGCATCACTGCCATGATGTATATGACAGAAAAAGAAGCAAAGGCGGCAGTAGCAGGTAAGCCATATGCATTCTTAAAATATTGATAGGCCTGAGACGGCGTTTGATGACGATTTTGATATGTACTCAAAAGAAGCTTATTTAAAGGCGAAAGAGCTATATGATGAGTTTAAGAATAATGGTATATATAAAAAGGATGTTGAAACAGCTATTATCTATATGAGCTTACAATGAATGGAAGATGCCAGATAGAATAGTAGGCTTGGCAAAGTGAGATGATTATTTTGAATGATATTATAGCATAGAGGAAGACCAGAGAAGAAAAGGAAATCGATAGGATAAACTCATCTTGGATATAGTAGATGCACAGACAGGGCCTCTATATTTTTGGCATATAAGAAAAAATGATGATTTGAAAAAGATAATATCAGAAAATAGTTTACTTGAGCCAATATATGATTTTTGTTTTTCAGAGGATAATGTAAGACATAGAGTGCGAAGCATAGATAAATTTTATAATGACCAAATATTTGAATGTCTCAAAAATATTCCGGCACTTTATATAGCCGACGGACATCATAGAGCAGCTTCTGCAGTAAAGGTAGCACTAAAGAGAAGAGAAAAAGAAAATAATATTGATGCAGAATATAATTATTTTCTTTCTGTAATCTTTGATGAAAGGCAGCTGCATATCACTGCCATACAATAGGATATTATTGGAATCTAATGAAAAAGTACAGAAGAGATAATAGATCTGATATCTGAAAACTTTGACATGAAGGAGAGTCCAATACTGGAAGAAATCAAAGACAGACATGAATTTGGAATGCTCATAAATGATAAATTCTTCATTTTAAGAGCAAAGGAAAATGTACTGCGAGTGGAGGAGATAGTATAAAAAGCCTCGATGTATCAATACTTCAGGATATGGTACTTGATCCGATATTTGGAATAAAGGATCCAAGAACTGATGAGAGACAGTTTTGCAGGTGGTATCAGAGGAGTATCCTATTTAAAATCGGAGTTGGATAGTGGAAATGGTGTTGTAGCATTTTTGATGCATCCAACCTCTATGGAAGAGTTGTTTGCTGTAGCAGATGATAATAAGCTTATGCAGCCAAAGTCAACTTGGTTTGAACCAAAACTTAGAAGTGGCATTTTCATACATGAGATATAATGAAGATTTTCACATAATATTGCCATCAGAAAAATATGAAAATATGGTGCATTTTTGGATGCATTCTGATGGAGGAAAGATATTTAAAAAGAAATTGAGATGATTTTGCAAAGAAGATGAATGTTCACTTCAATATGGTAAGGATAAAGAATGTTAAGACTATATGGGGAAGCTGTTCTTCAAAGAAAAATCTGAATTTTTAATTTCAAACTGTTTTTCTTACCGGAAAGCTTGATTGATTATGTATGTGTACATGAGTTAGCACATCTAAAACAAAATGAATCATTCAAAAGAATTTTTGGTTAGAGGTAGAAAACAGATACCGGATTATAGACTGAGGAGAGAGGAACTGAAAAGATATATTTGAGAATGGAGTAGGATATGACGAAGGAAGAATTTCTGGATGGACTGAGAAAGGCTTTTGTTTCTACAGGTTCAGCATCACTCATTGAGGAAAATATAAGATTTTATTCTTCATATATTGATGATGAACTCTCAAAAGGAAAGAAGCATTGACGATATAATGGAAGAGCTTGGTGATCCAAGATTGATTGCCAATTCCATAAAAGTTGCAGCGGGATATGATGATGTATTTACAGAGTTGAACAATGAAGCATATATGAATAATGACAGATATGAAGAAAAAAATCAATACTGAAAAATGAAGAAAAAGGGATATGCAAATTTTAAAGCGTATAATTTATCCGAGTAGAGAGCCTTATTTTGCCGATTATTATCATATTAGCAGTGGTTTTGTGGTAATTGCTGTAATAGTAGCTGTATTTTCTTTTTGGCACCAGTATTATTGCCTATAATAGGGGTATTGATATTGGTAGGATTAATAAAAGGAATATTATATAAGAGGTAATAGCAAGGAAAAGTGTTACAAAAGTATTACGCAATGTAATAATTTGTCGGGTTCAAGCTATAAAATTAAGATATATCAAACTATAGGTATATCTTTATAGTAATTAAAAATAAAAATATGAATATTTGTTTTATAATGAGAATTGCTTACTGAAAATTCAAATGCAAAATAAAGACATAAAAAGTTGATTCTGAGGTAAAAATATAAGAAATTAACAATGAGGTTATAAATTTCGAGTGAAAACGGTGTTTATAGCCTTTTATTATTATAAAAGGAAATTGAAAAATATAAAATTATTTATAAAAAGCTTGACATATATATAACTGAAGTATATACTATGTTTGTAATAATTACTTAACAAAAACAAAAATGTTTGTAATTATTAAATCAAGAGTTTTAATACCAACGTAGTTGGTTTTACTATATTAAGGATTAAGGAGCCCAGAATGAATAACACTAAAAATTATAATTGGAATTTTATCAGCAATGACTATTACTACACTTTTCACCTGTTACATCTTTTTGCAACAACAGTTAGAAAGATCTCCATATCATCAGTATGGTGAAAAAGTTTTGAATGGTCCTGCTTTAAAAAAGTGGAACATATAGTTACAGTTGAGGCTAGCTCACTGGACATATATAAGATATTATGACATCAAATGAGACTATTGGTGGGAAGGCGAGTAGAGGTGATGTATTCCAGATCTTAGAAGATATGGGTGGCGGATATGCAAAGGTTTCATACAATGATGTAGAAGGCTATATATCTATAAAGAGCGGAGATACTTCTATTGAGGAGATGGATTCAGTAGAGGAGGCAGCAGCTTCTGCAACACAGAGTATTGTAAAGGCTACAGAAACAAATAAAAGAGAAGCAGTTATAAACTTTGCCAAGAGTTTTGTTGGTGGAAGATATATTTATGGTGGAACCAATCCTTATATAGGTGCGGATTGCTCAGGATTTGTAAAGTATATCTTGGCAAATACTGTGGGGGTTTCACTTCCAAGAACATCTTCAGAGCAGTCAGGAGTAGGTGCTACAGTTACAAGTGCAGATCAGCTTCAACCGGGAGATCTTCTTTTCTACGGTTCGGGTAGATCAGTAAGCCATGTTGCAATGTATATCGGTGATGGAAAGGTAGTACATGCTTCATCATCAAGGACAGGAATAATCATTCTCAAATTATAACTACAGACCAATCATTCGTATGGCTAATGTCATAGGATAATCATAGTCGCTGCCCGAAAAGCGTTGGGCAGCTTTTTCAGTGAGTATTTTAAACAAAAAGATCTCGGAGTTTATTCATCTTATTGTAGTATTAACCCATTCTTTGTGTTAAACTATGTTTTATTAAAAGATAAAAAGAAAGAGTAGACGAGGAAGGGTTATGATTGAACTTGGTTTTTGAAGGAGGGAAGGTCTGTCAGAATTAGCAACGGATGATATACTAGTCAGGCTTGCACTTGCCGGAAAATGTGGAAGAGTCTGGATACCGGCTACAAAGGTGCAGCTTCATACAGCGTTATAAAAGTATATCATTATATGTATATAGTAGGAGTTACTCCAAAGAAGGACAGAGCTGTTTCTCTGGGGAGAACTATTACAAGATCATGGAGATGGAGCATATATTATCCCTACTTCAGAGTCTTGGATAGATTGAGCTTTGTAGAAAATATAGATTGTAGATAGGAATTATTCAAGATATGTTTTTACAATTTTCAGGTGCTGAGAGAGTGGTGAATTATTACAGAGGAGCTGAACGCTGCGTTAGAGGAAGGCTTGAATATAGATAAAGTAAGACCTGAAGATTATGACATATTATTGAAAGATATGAGTGAGGATTATTCAGCATGTTTTGATAATAGCGAAGATTTTGCTAAAGATGCAATGGGATATATGGTTTATAAGGATGGAGAAGTTGTAAGGCGGCTGCATCGGTAGACCATATGGAGAGGTTTATTGAGCTTGTATTTGCTTCAAATCCTGAGTACAGGAGAAGGAATCTGGTTTCTGACAGCTGCATCAATATTTCGCTTTATCTAGAAGACAAAAAGATAAAACCATATATAGATGTTGAAATCAGCACTCAGTGGAGTTAGCTTCAAGACTTGGCTTTGAATTTATAAAGGAATATCAGGTATATCATTTATAATTCAGAAGATTAATTCTAAGAAAATATTTTAAATATAGGTGGCGTCAGTCACCTCTATATTTATGTAAAAAGTAGAAATATGGAGAAGATAAGCATTGCAAAACATGTAATAATAATAAAAAGAGGCTATTTGATAATAAATGCAAATCAAGGTAAAGCATAAGATTGCCTTGATAGAAGATGTGAAAAATGAACTATGCAACTCTGGCAGATTTGTCTAGAAAAATATTAAAAATGCGTTGGTAATAGGATTTGCTGAAACAGCTATAGCTATAGGGGCGACTCTTGCAGAGAGTGTAGGAGCATTTTTATGCAAAACGACCAGAGAAAAATATTTGTGCATATAATGAGTACATACACATTTTACTGAGGGCACATAGCTCATGCTATGGAGACAAAGGTTGGTACTCTCAGATATGGAAGAAATCTATCATCAAGTGGATAGAATAGTTTTTGTAGAGGATGAAATAACTACTAGGTAATACCATATGGAATTGCATGAAGAGATAGAGAGATATTTAAGGGCAGAAAGAGATATGCTATTGCAACTCTTTAAATACCCTCTCTGAAGATAGGAAAGCTTTTTTAAAAGAGAGAAATGTTGATATTGTTTATATAAATTACATAGATAAAGAAAGCTTTTGAAGAAGAAGTAATTGATACAATAACGACGGAGATGAGTATAGAATAGATAGTAAGTCGCTAAATAATTATGTGAAAGAGATAGCTTTTTAAGACTGATATAAGAACAGAAGACTTTTTGAACATACAAAAGCTGGATGCTGAAATAGAAAGGCTGGAGGGCTTTTTAGAAGAAAAGTATAATCTTAGTGAGATTTTTAAAAAACAAGAAAACCATACTGTACTTGGAACAGAGGAGTTATATATGCCCCCATAAAATTGGCTGAATATATAGATAATATATCAGATGCAAAGAGTCTATGTGCATTCATCTACAAGGAGTCCGATAGAGGTATCAAAAACATTTGAGTATCCACTACATGCCAGATATGAGGTCAGAAGCATTTATGATAAAAACAGACAGACTTATATATATGATCGAAAACAATCTGATGTGTTTTTCCTTTACAGATGGTAAAGACAACGAAGGAGAAGCTGATATTTTGAGGCTATCAGACTTTCCGAAATGAAAATATATATTTGATCAGGTGGGATAATGAATAGTAGTTATAAAAATGATGATGTAATATTTCTTTTAAAAGGATGTTACAGGGCTTGTAGAGCCTTTGCCAAGTATAGAGAGGGAAAAAGCTTATACAATCCGGTATGCACTATAGCGAGATGTTGCCGATAGAGGATATACTCACTGAAGAATATATGGAAATATATTTTGATTCATTTAAAATTTTTGGTCAGTCTATGGCAAATGCTCTTGCTTCCTTGGCAGACAAGATAGTGAAAAAGGGATAGTATAGTATTGGTCTCACTGGCAAGGCGCAGTACACCGATAGGTATACTCTTAAAAAGATATATAAAATGGAAATATAATATAAGTTTGCTACATTATTCAGTTTCAATAATAAGAGACAGAGGTATTGACGACAATGCTATGAAATACATTTTGGCTCATCAGCAAGTCGGAGGAAGTTCTTTTTCGTGAGATGGCTGGATAGGCAAGGAGCCATAATAAAGGAATTAAAGCTGGCTTGTAAAATTATAAAGGAGCATCTCCGGAACTGGCAGTGGTATCAGATCCGGCAGGTGAAACAGAGCTGGCAGGTACTTATGATGATATCTTTATTCCAAGTTCTGCGCTGAATGCTACAGTCTGTGGACTTGTAAGTCGAACATTTTTAAGAGATGATATAATAGGTAAGGATGATTATCATATGGCGCAATATATTACAGAGAATATGAGAAAATGATTCTAAGCTATATTTCATCAACAATATAGAAAAACTTTTTAGAAAGGACGCAGCCTGTTAGTTTCATAGGTCAAAGAGGTATTATAGAAGTGAAAACAGGCCAAGAGATATGGTAGTAAGGATACAATCTTTTAGTAAAAACCGGGCATAGGGTGAAACTACCAGAGTTCTGCTAAGGAGAGTTCCTTTGAAGGTGCTTGTGGACGAGGAGTACAAAGATGACAAGGAACTTTAAAACATATACTAAAGCTCGCCGCAGAGAAAGAGAGCGAAATAGAATATACAAGACTGAATAATTATAAATGCATGGGAATAATAAAGAAAATGAAGGACATTTAAAGAAAAGTTTTTCGGCTGATAAATTACTTTAAGACCTATAGCATAGAAATAAAAATATCCTGACAAGCTGTTTTTGGTTACTTGTCAGGATACTTTTTATCAATCGAAATGCATATCTTAAATATTGATTTTTAGATGCATTGTAATCAATTATGGATAGCATTCCACGATATCCTCTTTAATATTTTTCACACCGAAATACTGTGCAAGTAAAATGATTTCCATTGCCCAGTTGTAATGAATTTTAGGTTCGTTTTTATTCTGGTATTATTTACATTAGGACAAGTTTGATATATCTTCTATCATCAAGTACATTAAGAGCATCATCATAGTCTATACTTGGTACTTTATAAGCATCATTTAATACTAGTATTTGTTTGGGATGAACTATGGTTTTGCCGATAAAAAGCCATGTAATTTATCAAGTTCTATTTCTTTTACAAGTCCTTCCTGCCATCCGATGCCGGCATAGTATTCAAAGGCAGGTGCAGATATTATATAATCACTTGAAAAATGTGGTGACAATGTCTGATAAAAGTTGTGCAACAGGTCCGCTTTTGATAGATATTTTCATCAACCTTATGTCTGACACAGAGCATATTTAGGATATTTCCGGTTGAAACAAGGATATTTAAAATATAGTCCCTCATAGCTGGAAAGTTTTTCTTTAATAGCATATAGATGATTGTAACGGTTTCTTAAAGTCAAGTAATGCCATACAGTCAAGCTCAGGCAGAATATATACAGGGGTAGACAATACTGAATTTATACGTTGCATTTCATAAATATATACATCTGCATTTGATACAGAAAAATCAGGCAGTATAAAAGCCGGTTATTAAATCCAATAGGCTACCAAATTTTTATATAGATGTGTTATATGAGAGGTTGATAAGACTTTTTTATGAATAGTTTTAGATATAGAAATTTCTATCTTCTTCACTACAAAAAGCTTATCTAAGGTTTTAATCAATATATTTTCGGCTTTATCAGCCTCAGCATCATTACTTGTAGTATCAAATGAGAATGCCAGTGAAAAAGGATATTAAATTTTTTCAAGTATAATATCATCTAGGATATTTGTGTCATTTGCAGCTGTGTAAAGTAGTGCACCTACACTATAGTAAATACTGGAATCTTTCATAGTCATCCTCTGTAAAAACATTTAATATATGCTTATATTTTTTCGCTAATATTGATATAATTATATCATATATTATATAATGATACTAGGGTAAAAAGGTATAGAAGCTTTTATTGCAAGCTTGTTTGTTATGAGAGAACTTTTGAACCGCAAAAATAGCATTAAATGGAGCTGGTATGATCAAGCACAAATTGAATCCAATAAAAATAAAACAGTATAATGGAGTTTGGCAGGATAAAAAGGGAATAGAGCCGGAGATAATAGAAACACATATATGGTAAAGTTTGTAGGTGCAAATGAGAATACCAATAAGGATATAAATTCCTAAGAAAATATCTGACAGAGGAAATGTATCTAGGGAAGAATCTATTATAAATTCATTGAATCCCTTTGAAGTAAAAGTAGATTGTAAAAGCACAAAAAGATGCATATGAAATATTTCTTTCCACAGGGCATATAGATGTTTCAATAGTGAGAAGCAAAAATATATCTGAAACTGAACTCGTTTCTGCGATAAATTAATGCAAAAACTTATATACCAATATAAGAAGAATGTATCTGATACAATACTAAAAATATAATGGTAAAACTTTTTGTATTGGTTGGAAGAAAGATTCTTGACATAAAAATAGATGGAGATAAAAATATAGAAAGTTATTGCAGAAAACATAAAAAGATTCTGAAATTTATTTTTGTGTCTCTGAACTTACTGGGAATGGATGTGTTTGATTACTAGTATTCAACTGACATACCTATGATGGAAGATTATTATTTTATTGGAGACTTTTTGAAGGTAAGATGATATTCGAAGAGTGAGAACTTTACCTTCTGTAGATATAAGACCCAGTAAATATTCCTAAAGCTCAAGATGATAAAAATAAGAGAGTGACTATAAGTCTAGAGGCAAACTAAGGAGAAAAGATAGGGATAATAAAGTTAAAGCCACACCGCCGGGTATAAGTGAAGGAAGCCAAAGAGTTGAGCCATCAGATACAAATGGAGTAAGACAAAGAGTTACTTCACCGGGAAAAAGTTACTATGCCGCCATCAAATATAAAAAGAGCTAGAGAGCTTAGCTATGTGGAGTTGGCGAGATTTTCTACATCTATAGTTATGATTGCAATATTTGACAATAGGCAAAAGGTAGTGGGGAACAGGCTCAGGTATAATGATTGGTAGAGACGGTTTTATATTGACAAATCATATGTTATAAAAAGGTGGTTCCTTTTTGAAATAAGAATTGAGGATGATGAGAAAAATATATGCGACGGACGAGGTTATAAAATATAATCAGCATTTGGATTTGCAATAATTAGAATATCTAGGGTATTGAATCCTTTGAAACTTTATGATGGAAGAGAGGCACTTGTTAGAGGGCAGAAAGTGGTGGCAATAGGAAGCCCACTTGGACTGTTTAATTCAGTTTCAGATGGGATAATATCCGGTTTTAGAAACATTGACAATGTGGATATGATACAGTTTAGTGCACCGACTTCGCCGGGTTCATCCGAGAGTGCAGTTTTAAATATGTATGGAGAAGTAATAGGTATAAGTACTGCAGGTTTTACTGAAGGACAGAATATAAATCTGGCTGTGCTATATGATGCTCTGTATAATTTCACAAAGAGCTTTTATACGATAATAAGATACTACTTGAAAGGGGATGAATGAGCTATTGCATCAAAAACTAAAAAGAGGCTTGAAGACTTTTAAAAAGTTGAGTGAAAGAAGACCAAGAGGAGTATATTTTTATAGAATAAATTCCTATGATGAAACAATACTCAAATTTATCAGAAAGTATTATGAGTTGGCAAAAAGAAGGTGCAATCATTGATACTAATATAGAAAATCCTACAGCCAACAATATAGCATATTTCAATGAAATAATAGGGATAACATGTTCAGGGCCGGGATTTATGGCGGAGGCTTTTAAAGAAATGGCTGCCTCAGGAATAAGGGATTATCAGAGGGCCTCTATAGCTGACGGTATATATGATACTTTGGAAGTTTTGAGAAGACAGGGCAAGAACATTGACATATTGAAGAATAATTTTATTAGGATAATGTGCATGGCTGTACTATAATTTTTATAATATTATGGAAAAAGCTAGCAGTGAAGATATACCGAAGATTATATTCTGGGGTAATGTGAACTTCTCAGAACTTCAACTTTAAAAATTCTATCAAATGCAGGAGCAGATATTATTTTGGTCCAACCGGGCGGTGATGTAAAAAGTAATATGGCGATAGATCCGAAATCGGAGTTTTCCATTGATTTGAAGATGGGAACGGAAAGCTTTCCGCCCGGATTTAACCTGGATTGGTTATTAAAGCTGTATGAGGATGATAAGAATAAAAAGCTTTTTATACAGCAATAATACAAATATAATTGCCAATACTAATGCCTGATAAGCGGTGATATTTTTGAGGATTTGAAGAACATAAGAAGAGGTGAGAATACAGGATTTTTCTACAATATGTTTGTTAGGATAAATGGCTGCAGATAACAGAAATACTTATATTAATAATTTATACTTACTGTATCAGGACCCAAAAAGCTGATAGAAGAGTAAAAGTCATAAATAATGGAATTTCAAATCCAAGTGTAGATGAAATATCAGGAATAAAAAGAGGCAATTATGCAAATGAAAATCAGCTGATAATGGATTTTGAAGAAAAATATCACATTAAAGACAAATACATTTGTAGATGTTGTGAAAGGGATGCCTTTTGTTGATACTATGATTGAAGTCAGACAGTTGATGAATATGGACCCCAATGAAAATTATGAACAAGGGTATATATATACTGTGCTGGTTTAAAAGATATATATTTGAGCTACTAGGAAATACAGATATACATTCTCCTGCACCTATACTCATATATTTTGGAAATGTGGAGAGCGACACTGAAAGTCTGTTTTTAAATATGGTGGCAAAGTTGCCTATAGATGTGCTTATATTCAATCCTGAGAAAAAGAAAGATAAGCTATCAGGTGAGAAACTCTATGAAGTGCGTTTTGAGGGAAACTCTGAATGTAAAGGAATTCTCACAGATGGAGGTAGCCCTCACAATAGGTACAATGGCATATAATGCGGAGAGGGATCTGGATACCATAATGTATTCAGATAGTGGAATGTACAGAGATATGCAATTTGCAAAGGCAAATATAATAAAGCTTTTCGACTACTTATGAGGAAATAGCTCTCTATTGGAAACAGGAAGCCAGATTTAGACCGAACTTTTCAACTGTAGATGAAGTGGTAAATATTCCGATAATATTTGCCAAAATCTCAGGCATTGCAAACTCCGATACAAATATGTATTTTTCAAAAATATAAAGGATTTGATAACTGATACTACTTTGATATATAAGAATGAAAACATTTATAAAGGAAATAGCAGTGTTGCATCAGTGTGTACCGTCGTTTTATAAAAATGGAAGATTGGATAAGGATGCACAAAGCAATCACAGATTTATAAATATGATTTTAAGAGCGGAAACACAGGACTATATTTTTAGATAAATTATCAGAACTTTTAAAAAGAAAAATCATAGTTGGAACAGGGCAAAATGGAGTAGAATATAAGATTATTACAATAGTATTAGATTTACCTAAGGAAATTTTTAAGATTTATACAAAGCTTTGATTTTACAAAATGCCTCCAAAGCTTATAATAGTAACACAACAGAAAGTATTATTTCGTTGGAAGATAGTGTAATTGTTGCCTTTTTGAATTTGATAGGATTTGATATATTATTTTTATACCAACAGGCTAGTGATAATATCAGCAAATATTTCAATAATCAGATAATGGAAGAGCATATAATTGGTAATTATCTTTTATGATGTGGTTATACTCAGATTTCAACAGACTAAAGCCTGCAAAAGAAAAGAGAAAAATCATTTTTTTGCAAGGATTTTTGGTCGATGAAAAATGAATAATGAACCTTTGTGGCAGCAATTTTGTGAGCACAGGGCATAGGAGGAAAGATGGGACTTGATTTTTCAAAAAGCAAAAACTAGTGAACTGAAGTAGTTACAGATGGTGTTGTAGAGAATGAAGTAGTACCGGCTACTCAGACATTTGACATAGCAGTAGAGTCTGAGAAGCTAAAAATGAATGGTAACTCAGCAGAGGTAGATGCTCTTGTAAGTAAGATAGAGCTTGACAATCTTGACAGTATTGTAACTTTTGGTGGAGAGGTGGCTACGAGATATCAAAATCTTCTGATTTGGTAGCTAAATAGCATGAGACATCTCTCAAATCGAAGAGACATCAAAGATGTTAGGTGTTCTTACAAATATTATGAGTAAGTTTGATATTGAAGAGATTAAACAGGAACCGGGTCTTTTTGATAAACCTTTGGAGGTATAAAAAGCAGCTGGACAAGATAATGAGTAAGCACCAGACAATGGGTGGTGAAATAGACAAGGTATATGTAGAGCTTAAAGGTTATGAGGGTGAGATCGAAAGAGACCAATAAAAAGCTTAATACCTATGTTTGATTCAAATGTAAACCACTACCATGATTTGTTAAAGTATATTTTAGCAGGTGAACAGGGATGTAAAGAACTTGAGGCAGCTATTGCAGAGAGAACAGCTGAGATGGAGCGTACAGGTGATAAGTCTATGCAATTTGAGCTTACAACTTTAAATAATGCTTTGATGATGCTTGAGCAAAGGACACAGGATTTAAGAGTGGCTGAAAATGTTGCTATGCAGACTATTCCAATGCTAAAAACTATGGAATTCAGTAATATAAATTTGATTAGAAAGATAAAATTCAGCTTTCATAATTACATTGCCTATATTTAAGCAAAAGTCTGGCACAGGCTATTATGCTCAAACGCCAGAGATTACAGGCGGAGGCATTATCAGAACTCGATAAGAAGACGAATGAGATGATTCTAAAGAATGCCAACAATACTGTCGAGCAAGCAAAGCTTACAGCACAACTTGCTTCAGGCAGCTCTATAAAGGTTGAGACTTTGGAGAAGTTATGGAAGACTATTGTAGATGGTATAGAAGAGACTAAGAGGATTCAAGAAGATGCCAGAAGGCAGAGAGTTGAAGATAAAGCTAAACTTGAAAATATTAAAAATGAATTTTATAAGAAATTCGGTGTATAATAAAGGAGGATTTTATGCCAATCAATTTATCTAAAGGACAAAAAAGTAGATCTTACAAAGACAAATCCGGGACTCAAGAAAGTTATTGTTGGACTTGGATGGGATGTAAATGCATTTGATTCAGGTGCAGACTTTGACCTGGATGCAGCAGCGTTTATGGTAGATGCGGTGGAAAATGCCCTACAGAAAAGGATTTTATTTTCTATGGTAATTTATCACATCCATCAGAGAGTGTTACACATATGGGTGATAACTTGACCGGAGAGGGTGAAGGAGATGATGAGCAGATAAAGATTGACCTATCAAAAGGTACCTGCAAAACATAGACAAGATTGCCTTTACTGTAACTATATATGATGCGGATTCAAGAAGACAAAAACTTTGGACAGGTTTCTAATGCATATATTAGGGATCTTGGATGAAGTAACGGGAGCTGAGATTATAAGATATGATCTTGGTGAGGATTTCTCTATCGAAACAGCGGTAGTCGTAGGAGAACTTTATAAGCATGCAGGTGAGTGGAAGTTCAACGCTATAGGAAGTGGCTTTGGTGGTGGACTTGCTGCACTTTTGCAATCATTATGGTATAGATGTAGCTTAAGCTAAGTACCAAAGACATTAGGAGGATTTATGTCTATTAGTTTACAAAAAAGGACAAAAAGGTAAGTCTGTCAAAGGATAATGCGGGCTTAAAGAAAATAATAGTTGGTCTTGGATGGGATGAGGCACCAAAAAGCAGGTGGAGGTGGTGGATTTTTGTCATCACTCTTTGGCAGCAGTCAAAGCCAGGATGGAAATATAGATTGTGACGCTTCAGCTTTTCTATTGCAGGGCGGAAGATTGGTTAATAAGGGAGACGTTGTTTATTATGGAAATCTTCGCCATTCATCAGGTACAGTAATTCATATGGGTGATAACTTGACAGGAGCAGGAGAGGGAGATGATGAGCAGATCACTATAGACCTTGCAAGTATACCGGAAGTTTATGATAAAATTGTTTTTGTCGTAAACATTTATCAGGGCAGTGCAAAAGACATCAAGAGTTTGGAATGATAAAAATGCGTTTATAAGACTTGTAGACGCTTCAAACAATAAAGAGATTCTTAAGTACAATCTTACAGAAAATTATTCGGAATGACTGCAATGATTTTTGGTGAGGTATACAGACATAATGGTGAGTGGAAGTTCTCAGCTGTAGGACAGGGAACTACAGATCCGGGGATTGGAGAATTAGCAAATAGATATATCTAATAAATTTTTTATAATATAGAAAATTTTATACTTTTAATTATTGCCTATTTGATATAAAAATAGCGCTTGTAATTAATATTACGGGAGATGGCGTTTGCTGTCTCCCAAAAGTTTTTGAGAGAGGAAATTATATGAAATTTACCGGTTTGACTGAAAAGGAAGTTGAAAAGTCAAGGCAGGAGTATGGCTCTAATGTTATTCCTGATTCTGAACCTACTACATTTTGGGAGGCGTTTAAAGAAACATTTAATGACCCGATAATAAGGTTACTCCTTGCCATTTCGGCAATTATGATAGTGATGTATTTCTTCGGACATGACGAGATTTATGAGTCGCTTGAATTATTATTGCAGTAATAATAGTTGCATTTGTATCTGCAAAGACAGGGTGTGGCAAGTGATACAAAAGTATCGTGAGTTAAAGGACAACACAAAGAAGGACACATATAAGGTCTACAGAAACGGTCTTGTAACTGTCATAGATGTAGATGATGTAGTAGTAGGTGATTTTGTACTCTTACAATCAGGAGATAAGATACCGGCAGACGGTATACTTATAGACGGAGATTTAAGAGTTGACAACTCAGCTCTAAACGGAGAGGCTGAGGAGTGTAAGAAAACTGCTGCAACTGAAGGATTTGAGCTAAAAGAGGATATCACAGGTGATACATTCGTAGATGCTCATTCACTATTTAGAGGTGCTGGTATTTGACGGCGAGGGTGTTTTAGAAGTTAAGAGAGTCGGACTTAAGTCAATGATGGGTAAGATGGCTCTTGAAATGACCGAGGATGAACCGGATTCTCCATTGAAGGTAAAGCTTGGAAAACTTGCACATCAAATATCCATATTTGGATATGTAGGTGCTACAGTGATAGCTATACTATATATTGCTTATTTTATAATAAGAGCTGGAGGATTTGGCAGCTATTTTTGCACTTGGAGCACAGACAATAGTGCAGGATCTTATAAAGGCTGTTACTCTTGCCATAGTTATTGTGGTATGTGCTGTTCCGGAAGGATTGCCTTTGATGATATCTTTTGGTACTTATGCAAAAATACAAGTAAGATGCTTGATCATAATCGTACTTGTAGGAAGGCGGAAGGTATTGAGACTGCCGGTTCACTGAATATACTTTTCAGTGATAAGACAGGAAACTATTACAAAGGGAAGTCTGGAAGTAGTGGATTTCTTCCTTGCAAATGGAAATTCTATTGATATACCGGATCTTAGTGATCACAGTAAGGTAAAGGCCTGATAGATATCGCCACTGGTAAGGAATACACAGTCATTATTTGATCGATAGAGGCATGGTAATAGGTGGTAATGCAACAGATCAGGCATTGATGAAATTTATAGGACATGCTGCTTTTTGATGTATTACAAAATGAAAAAAGAGTCTGGTAGTAGGAGCACACCAGGGCTTTAACTCAACAAATAAATTCAGCCAGGCAAGAATAGATTTTTCTTGATGAGACATTCTATAAAGGTGCGCCTGAGAGACTAGCTTGCAAAAGGCAAAAGAAGTTTTTAGATGAGAAATGGTGAAGTAAAGACAATTGACAAGGCTGTTCTTGACAGAAAGATTGACGAGCTTGCAGCAAGAGCTATGAGAGTTTTGGCATTTGGATATTCAGAGAAGGCTCTTGTAGAAAATGCTATCAATGATGATATAGTTATCAGTAGGCTTGGTAGGTATCAGAGATGATGTAAGACCTGAGGCTAAGGATGCCATAGCGGAGGTTATGGGAGCAGGTATTCAGGTAGTAATGATTACAGGTGACAGACTTGAAACAGCTATTGCTATCGCAAAGGATGCAGGTCTTATACAATCTACTTCAGACAGAGCACTTTCATCAGCAGAGCTCAATGAAATGAGTGATGATGAAGTAAAGAAACTTATACCTCATATCAGAGTTATTGCAAGAGCTCTTCCTACAGATAAGTCAAGAATGGTAAGACTTTGCCAGGAGATGAATCTTGTTGTAGGTATGACAGGAGACGGTGTAAACGATTCACCTGCTCTAAAGAGAGCGGATGTTGGATTTGCTATGGGTAACGGTACAGAGGCTGCCAAGGAAGCAGGAGAGATAGTAATTCTGATGACAACTTCAAATCTATAAAGGATGCTATACTCTATGGTAGAACTATTTACCACAATATCCTTAAGTTCTGTAAATTTCAGTTGGTTATCAATGTTACTGCGGTTATAGTAAGTGCTATAGCACCATTCTTCGGAGTGGAAGAGCCACTTAAGGTAACTCACCTTCTGTTTGTAAACTTGGTAATGGACGGACTTGGTGCGATAATGCTTGGAAACGAGCCGGCTAAAGAAAAGCTAAGATGATGGAGAAGCCAAGAAGAAGAGATGAGAGTATCATCAGTAAAAAATATGGCTATTCAGATTTTTAAGTATGGGACTATGGCTTACAGTATTGAGTTTTATATATCTCAGTACCGTTCTTTGCAAATATGTTTGAGGGCAATGAGGAAGAACTTCACAGGATATTTTGTACTATTTATAGCAAGTGCACTCTTTAACGGCTTTTCAATGTAAGAGATGAAGGTTTTGTATATTTAAGGGACTTAATGAAAATACAGGGTTTTCCTTAAAGTTTTCTTTTGCAATCATCATAGTTCAGGCGCTTATTGTAAATGCAGGTGCCATACCTTTTTGCACCATTCCAGTTTATCGGAAAGATGTTTAGCTGTGTACCGTTTAGTATACAGGGATGGATAGTAATATTCATACTTGCATTCACAATGATACCTTGAGATATACTCAGAAAAGTTGTAATGAAAACATATAAGAATGCATGAAAATATAGGGCTGTCGCTTGCGGCAGTCCTTTTAGTGAAAATATATGATATATTATTGTATTTTTGAGTATAGTATCTTTGGTAAACGATAGAATAAGTCCGGCTTCAAACTGGATAGTAAAAAGTATATGAGTCAATTTTAAATTTCTATCAACTTCGTATATAATCTTTCCCTCACTGTCAAGCATAAATGATTATGTCCCAAAAATAATTAATTTATAAGCCCCCACAAAGGGGCTTTTATCATGCACTTTTATGTCTTCTTCAATTCTGTGTGGCTGTGAGTGTGCGAATTTATTAAAAGGCATCCAATCTCCAAGGATGGTTCATAGGCGGTATATAAGGCTTTTCTAGGCTTTTGGCTGTTTGTAGTCAGCATCCAAAGTCCTTAGATTTATGCTCATGAGGCGGTATTTCTTCCAGTGCATAAATATCTTTGTCATTTACGCACGCAAACATGAGACCTATCAAATGCCTTGATAAGCATAACCTTGGTACCTTTTTCGATAATGGGTCTGCACTCCTTTGTGATCTATCATCTTATAAAATTTCTTCTCGAATTGAATCGCATGTCCGCATCAACAGTTCTCTCAGTTAAAAACCGCCAAAGTAAGATTTATTTTTCTTTAGATGGTTTGCGTTTTCAAAGACAGATTTGATACCATAAAGTGGAAGTGCGAACTTCTCATTGAATTCTTTTATGTAGTGGTAAAGGAATTCATTGGCTTTATGGATATCGGTTACGCCTGCGAGTCTAAACTCAATAGGCAGGCGTGACTGTAAAGGTCTGATTCAATCGTTCTATACGTCCTTTAGCCTGTGGTACGCTGCTTGATTCAAGCTGTGTGCCAAGTTGCTTACAGGCGTATGCAAACTGTGTATAGGTGTCTTTATCGTCAGATAAGGCACCTTTTTTCTTAATAGTAAATACAGTTCGTTTATCAGTAAAGAAACTTATAGGGAATACCATAATTGGTAAGGATCTGTTCAAACACATGGTAGTATCCGTTAAGAGTCTCCTGAGTATCAAACCAGGCACCTGTGACAACACCTGAGGCATCATCAATAGCCAAATGTAGATGCCATATCTGTCCCGACACCCATTCATAAGGGGTAGCATCCATCTGTAGCAATTCACCAAAATAAGCACATCTTGGACGACGACTGTGAGCATCTTCAACTGCTACTAAGTTAGCTTGTATCTGTGATAATTCCTTTTTTGATGTTGTAGCTTCCTTCTTAGCTCTGAGAGCTTGCTTAATGCGTCTACGCTTAGCTTTTGTAGCCTTTGGAGATAGAATGTACTCTGACTCCAAAATACTCATTACAGAGGAAGAAGAGATGCTTATGCCTTAATGCTTTTTTAGAAGCTCTGTAAAGTGTTCAAAGTTAGCTTCGTAGTATTTGGTTCTGTATAGATCAAGGACTTGACTTCTGACATCAGGGACAGATAGTGGTAGCCGGCTTTCTTACCTCTGTTACCATGAATAAAGAATGCCTTACCATCTTTAATATAACCCTTGTATCATACGGTTTATATGCCTCTTTGGTGCATCCTAGGATAAGAGCAGCTCTATCCTTATTAGCTGTATCGGGGTGATCTACCAGACCTTTGATAACCTCATACTTTTCTTTGTTCATCCATTGATAAAAATAACCTTTCTGATAAGTCAGTTCCTCCTAGTGTTAGAATATACAAAATAGTATTCTACCATAAGTGGGACATTTTTATTTGTGGTATACTAGGACTTTTTATCATTTATGGTTTCATACAACTTCAGTATAATCTTAGCCCTCACTTTACTTTTTGTTCATTTTTGTTAGAATTAGAAATGTTGTTTTGAACAATGAAAATTGAATAAGGAGGTGCTTTTATGTCACAACTGGGAAGTATAATAATAGCGGTAATACTCTCAATAGTTGTTGTGGCGCCTCTAAGTTGGAGTTTAGCAATTGCTCATCGTAAGAAATCATATGAAGATAAAAATCGGATCAGCAGAGATTAAATCCAGAGAGATAATAGAGGAAGCCTTAAAAACAGCCGAGACAAAGAAACGTGAAGCCCTCTTGGAAGCAAAAGAAGAGTCTATAAAGACTAAGAATGAGCTTGATAGAGAGGTGAAAGAAAGAAGGGCAGAGTTAGCCCGCTATGAGAAAAGAGTACTTAGCAAAGAAGAGAACTTGGATAAAAAGCAGGATTTACTTGAAAAGAAAGAAGAGAGTGTTCTTGTAAGAGAGGAAAAGATATTGGCAAGGAGCAAGGAAGTCGAATCCCTGTATGATAAGGAATCGCCGAGCTTGAGAAAATATCAGGACTCACAAGTGAACAGGCTAAGGAATTTTCTTGTTACAATCAGTTGAAGATGAAGTAAAACATGACAAGGCAAAGCTTATTAAGGAGCTTGAAAATGCCGCAAAGGATGAAGCCGAAAAGAAGGCTAAGGAATATGTGGTTACTGCCATTCAAAGATGTGCAGCAGACCATGTAGCTGAAACGACAGTTTCAGTAGTGGCATTGCCAAATGATGATATGAAGGGTAGGATCATAGGTCGTGAGGGTAGAAATATACGCACACTGGAACAGCTTACAGGAGTAGAACTTATAATTGATGATACCCCTGAGGCGAGTAGTTTTTATCCTGTTTTGATCCTGTAAGAAGAGAGTGGCTAGAGTAGCACTTGAGAAGTTGATTGTTGACGGTCGTATTCATCCCGAAGAATTGAGAGATGGTGGATAGGGCAAAGAAAAGAGTTGACAGTATTATGAGAGAAGAAGGTGAGATGCAGCACTTGAAGTAGGAGTGCATGGCATACATCCTGAGCTCATAAAATTACTCGGAAGAATGAAGTTTAGGACCAGTTATGGTCAGAATGCTTTGAAACATTCTATTGAAGTGGCACAATTGTCAGGCCTTTGGCAGCAGAAGTTGGAGTTGATATTAGATTGGCAAAAAGAGCCGGTTTACTACATGATATTGGAAAAGCCATCGACCATGAAGTGGAAGGTTCTATGTACAGATTGGTGTGGAACTTTGTAAGAAATACAAAGGAACATCCGGTTGTAATCAATTCTGTAGAATCACATCATGGAGATGTTGATCCGGAGTCACTTACTGCATGTCTGGTGCAGGGCAGCAGATACTATATCTGCGGCAAGACCGGGAGCAAGAAGAGAGACTCTGGAGACATATACTAATAGACTGAGCCAGCTTGAGGAAATTACAACATCATTTGATGGAGTTGAAAAAGTCATTTCGATACAAGCAGGTCGTGAAGTAAGAATTATGGTATTACCTGAAAAGGTAAGCGATGATGATATGATTATTTTGGCTAGAAATATCTCAAAGAGAATAGAAGAAGAGATGCAATACCCCGGTCAAATCAAGGTAAATGTAATCAGAGAATCAAGAGTGGCAGATGTTGCAAGATAATATTTTTGAGCGATAGCGAGTAGCTATCGCTCTTTTTGAGATAGCTAATAAAGTATACTGTAAACCTTGGGAAAGCGTTTTTAAAGAAAATATCATATAATAGTAATTGACTGTAAGAGCATTTTGTTATTTAATAGAGAGAAAAGAAAATCATATAAAAATATTTTTATTTGAGTGAAAGGATAGATATGAAAAATTTTGGGAAAAAGTTTGCAATACTTGCAATAAGTGGAATTATAAGTTTGGCGGCGTCTGTGACTGCATTTGCAGCATCAAGTATAAAGTCAGTAAAAATAAATATAAAGTCAGATGGTATAACAGTTGGTAAGGAAAGAGATATCAATGACGTCACAGTAAATGTTTCAGGAAGTGGTTACAGTATTGATGAAGTGGACTTTATGGAGATGGGCACTGTCATGGGATATTACGAGATATACCAAAGATAACTGTACATTTATCATCAAATGATAAATATTATTTTTAGTGTTTATAGATCAGAGGATTTTAAGATAACAGGTGGAAAGTTTATAGAGGCGAGAAGAGAGAATAGCTCAAGTGATTTGTATGTAGATATTGAATTACCGGCTCTTGTAAATCAGGTTTCACCTATAGAAACAGTATACTTAAATAATTCAGGTCAGGCTACATGGAGTGAATCTAAAGGCTCATCCGGATATCAAGTGAAGCTTATGAGGGATAATTCAACTTCAGCAATAGGTGGAGTGCAAAACTTTATTACTACAAGTGCAAATATCAAAAATCTTTTGACTAAAACAGGTACATACACATTGAAAGTACGTGCTATCAGTGGTGATGGAACAAAGTTTGGTCCCTGGGTATCATCAAACAGTATTACTGTAAGTCAAGCTGAGGCAGCCAAGAACTACAATGAGGGATTAAATGTGAATCTTCAGGCTGTACAAAATAACACACAGACTGCACCAAACAATGGACAAAACACACAGCTTCAAGGGACATGGCAGAGAAATAACACAGGGTGGTGGTATGTTCTTTCTGATGGTAGCTATGTGACTTATACTTGGAAGGAGATAGATGGAAATTGGTATTATTTCAATGCAGACGGATATATGCTCGTAGGCTGGCAAAATATCAATGGAGACTGGTACTCTCTTTGACCTTAATGAGTGGAATGCTTGTAGATACTACTACACCGGACGGATATTATGTAAATAGTTCAGGTGAGTATGCTTGCAAGATAATAAGTAATATAGAAAAACTCAAGCGGTTATTGAGGCTTGAGCTTTTGTACATGTTTACGATAAAAATTCAATAAGTTTTTCCAAGATATTAGATTCCCTTTATAATATAACTCAAATTTTTAAATTGCCTCTCCACTTAGCAGATAATCATCAAGGGTTGGAGCACCCCAAGTGTCATCACCTGCAATACCCATTTGTGCAAGATTTATGCGAAGTACAGTTTTTGTAATCGTTGGCAATTCAAAGTCATGCTTTGCCTCTTCAAGCTCACTTGGAGAGTAAGCAAGAGCAGAAACATTTATACAATTTCCGGCGACGATAAGACCTCGACCTTTCTTGTCAGTGAGCTTGGCAAATCTTACAGAGATTTGTTACCACTCTGTGGTGAAAGGTATTTGGCAAGTTGGTCAACCACCCTGCCGGTATATAGGTCAATCTTAGCACCCGGAAGTCTGTCTGAATAAGTTTCCATAGGGCCTGCACCATACCAGGTGATATTTTCATATTCCGGCTTGAGCTTAAACATTGTTCCAAACTCAGGTATATCATATTTACCGGTTTCGCTCTTATATTCCATATTTATCTTGATACTGCTATCTCCATAAACTTCATATCTCAACAGTAAGCTCATCTGTACAGTCAGGCAGATTGTATTTATATGTAACGGAAACATAAGAGTCATATTCCTTTATAACAGGTCTAAAAGCAGGCCAATAAGTGCTGCCTTTAGTTGGCATTTTAGTTGTAGCATATAGTGAAGCAACCTTCCATTTAGAGTATCTAAAAGGCATATTGTTGCCAAAGTCATTGTCTGTAGGTGGCCTCCAGAAGTTAGGTCTTGGTATAGACTTTAACAGTTCCTTTCCGGCATATCTATAAGAAAACAAGTCCACCAAAATTTTTGAGAGAACAATACTCAAAGCACTCACCCTTTATGCCAAAAGTTTACAACACCCATAGTGAGTTTATAAGGCTTGTCTTCACACAGTGGAGTGTCACAAATTATGTCGTCATTAAGCTCTGATGAAAGTGCATCAAATACCTTTATACCTTTTCGTATAACAACTTCGGTAAATGAAACCTCATCAAGATTATAAACATGCCTTAATATCAAAACCGCACTGACTCCTACAATAAGTTCATCACTATATAGTTCAAAAAGCTTTGCAACCCTATCTTTTATATACAATGAATATTCGGTTTTTGATAAGCCCCTCACCCATCAAATTAAAACAGCTCTCATACAATTTTTGTCCAAATCTTTTTATATAGATAATAAATCTATAATCACTCAAAATCCTGAAAAGATTTCTATTGTGTATATAGAGCTTATCATTATCTAAATCAATCTTTAAATCAATAGGGTCTGTAATTGTATCTTACAGCCTGTATTTTAGGAGAGATATTTCTGTCACCACCATATACTATACCATTTCCACTAAAATTATAGTCAGTAGGAGAATCATCAAAGTCACCGCCATAGTACTGAGTATCATTGCCAGGATCTTTTACCGTAATACTTTGATCGATATAGTCCCAGATAAACCCCCTTGGAAAAAGTTCATCTTCCCAAGCGAGTTCGGTATAAAGCTGCATACCTCCACAGGAATCGCCCATTGCATGAGGTGTACTCACATTCGATAAAAGGTTTATCTCTATGAGGTTTTCAAATATTCCTTTACATCAGCTACCTGGCATACATTCTGCTTTCAATATCGGAAGTATCATTAGCGGCGATCAGTGAAAACTCCCTCTAATGAACAAGTCTACCGGGATCTTTCTTCCTGAAAGAATTCACTATCTCAAATATATCATGCCGCCATAGCTTTCATTTCCACAGGACCAGATGAGTATGGAGGAGTGGTTTCGATCTCTCATGCATTGAATTTGCTCTGTCAAGCAAAAGTGGCATCCATTCTTTCTTATCACCGGGAACTACCATATCATAGTCAGAAACACCGCTAAGTAATCCGTCCCAGCTGCCATATGTGTTTCAAGATTGCATTCATCCATCAAATATATAACCATAGATATCACAAAGTTCATAGAGTGCAGAGACAGTTTGGATAATGACTTGTTCTTATAGCATTGATATTGTTTTTCCTTCTATGGTAACTATATCTTTTGACTTCATCATAGGTAATAGAACGACCAAATTTTGAACTGAAATCATGTCTGTCAACACCTGCAAAGACAATTCTTTTACCATTTATAGTCATTACATATCACTATCAAAATATCTTATACCTATTTTTACAGAACTGACCTCTACCAAATTTTCACCATCATATAGTTCAATATATAGAGTATAAAGATGAGGAAATTCTGCACTCCAGAGTTTAGGATTATTTAGTTCAAATAAAACATGATTTTTCCACAAGCTAAATTTTTATCGAACTCTGCCACAACGCCTTCTTCACAAAAATACTTAAACTCATTTGGCTTCAATGTCATATCAAAGGCATCATATAATTTCAGCTTGATATTAGCACTATTGTTAAGTTTTAAAGCGATATCCAATCTTACTTTATCAAAACCCTTATCTTCAAATATCTGTTTTATTCCTATATCTTCTAAATGGCATTTTGGTTTGGTGTAGAGATAGATATCTCTAAAAATACCTGAAAATCTAAAAATCCTGATCTTCAAATGCCAGCTGCCTGAACACCATTTTTACAACCTGTATTGTCAAGTTTGTTTTCTCCATTTTTGATATATTCTGAGATCAAATTCTGAAGGAGTAAAGCTGTCCTCACAGTAGCCTATATATTTACCGTTTAGCCAAATGGCTGCTGCACTCTCGACACCTTCCATTCGTAAAATAATATTTCCTTTTAGAAAAACCTGCACGGAAGCGTAAAATATTTTTACATAGCTTGCTACAGGGTTAAAGTCAACAGGAGACTGACCGGATTTAAGTTCCTGATCTACCATCCCATGGATGCGCCACATTGGCATAATGAGGTCTGTCATACCCTTCCATTTGTATATGTAAAAGCGGAACTCTTATATCTTCCCAGTTCTACAGTCATAATCTGTAAGTTCAAAGCCGTCAGGAGTAGCATCTCGGATTAATGGAATAATCAAATTTCAAACTCCATTTAAGCTGTAATAAAGAGAAGACTCATCTTTTAATAATTCATTCTTATCAGCATAGATTTTTATGATCTGAATGTGCGGATAGCCTGTTCTCTCAAAATAGTAGGTTCTAAAGATATTTCTAAGTATATGTTGATTCATTCTTACCTCTCTTTAAATTATATTTTACAAATAAAAAGGTATGAAATCTTAGTACAAGCTTTCACACCTTTTTAAAGCATACCATATATTACTTGACAGCACCTGTAATACCTTCGGCAAATTGCTTTTGGAGCACGAAGAATATAATAACTGTAGGTATACTGCAAAGAAGTACTGCAAGCATTAATACACCATAGTCTGTTACATAGCCTTCCTTTAAGTTTGCTACCAACATAGGCATTGTAATGGATGTTTTCTGTCATTATTACCTTTGGCCAAAGATATGAGTTCCATGCACCCATAAATGTAATGATGGCTGCTGAAGCATATGTAGACTTCATTGTAGGAATAAAAATTCTAAGGAATATATTAAATTCATTTAATCCATCAAGTCTTGCAGCTTCAGAGAATATCGTGTGGGAATGATCTGGCACTCTGTCTAAAAAGCATTATCAAAAACAGGGGTGGACAGGTGGGAAGTAAAAATCCTAAAGTTGAGTTTAAAAGTCCCCATTTTGAAAAACATCTGAAAGAGCAGGATCATAATAGCTACAAAAAGGAACCATCATAGCCAACAAAAGTATAGCCATAATAGCGTCCTTTGCCTATCTATGATAGATTTCAAAACCGTATCCGGCAAGTGAGCAAATAAATAGTGCCAATATAGTCATCATTATGAGAGTATTTAAATGAGTTTATCATAGCACCGCTGACATCACTTGCACCAAGCAGGTTTGAAAGGTTTTTAAAGAGATAATTTCCCGGAAGGAGAGCACCTCTTATTACATCTATGCTGGTATGAGTAGCACTGACCGCCATCCAATATAGCGGGAAAACCGATATAAAGTGAAACAATGGTCAAAAATACATATTTTTGCAATATTTCTTATCTTAGTCACGCTTATCACCCTACTTTCATCTGTATTGTGGCGAAATACTGCACCAAAATCAAAATAAAGAATGACATAGCGGCTGAATAGCCGAAATTAGGTACATACTTAAATGAAGAGTTATAAATATAATGAGACATTGTGATAGTTGCATTTGCCGGACCGCCACTTGTAAGATTGACAGACTCATCAAACAACTGCAATGTACCGTTTGTTGACATTATAGCTGTAAGTAAAATCATCGGCTTTAAAAGCGGGATGGTTATTTTTCTGAGTATCTGGAAATATGTTGCTCCGTCAATCTTTGCCGCTTCATATATGGAATACTCTATATTTTGAAGTCCTGCAAGATAGAAAACCATATTGTAGCCCGTCCATCTCCAAAGCAGAGCAATTATAATAACAATTCTTGCTGCAAAAGGATTTGAAAGGAAATTATAACCGGTATGTAAAATTCCAAGATTTACAAGAACAGTATTTATATAACCGTCCACTGCAAAAAGTGATCTGAATATAATGGCATATGATACAAGAGATGTAGCACATGGTAGGAAAATACAGGTTCTGAAAAGCCCTTTAAACCTTAAATGCTTATCATTTAATAAAGATGCCAAAAGCAGAGCAAATAAAAGCATTATAGGTACCTGAACTATCAGGTATATAAAGGTGTTTTTCAAAGACTGCATAAAGATTGCATCAGCAAACATTCTCTTATAATTTGTCAATCCGGCAAAAGATATTTTTGCACCCACACCGCTTTGCATAGATAAAATTATGGCCCTTATCATAGGATAGAAACTCATAACGGCTATAACGATGGTGGCGGGGGTCAAAAATATCCAACCTGATATATTTTGTTTTTTGTGAGAGTGAAAAGTTTTTCTTATTCCCCATAAATTTCTCCTTCGATTAAACAAGGGGGCAGACTTGACTATGGCCAAACCTACCCCCTGACAAAATCTTTAAAATATTATTTACTCATTGCAAAGTTGACAGTATCTTGAACTGTCTTAAGTTCGCTGATCAACATCAGCACCAGAGCAATGATATTTGTTGCCGCAGCAGCTACAGCATCTCTTGCTTGCTAGTAGTAAACACCTGCTAGTTTCTTTGGTGTCTTTGAGGCAAGTCTGTAAGTAAGCTGTAAAACTTCCTGTCCGTCAAAAGAACTCTACCTTTTCTGCACTAAGCTTCTGCACCGCCTGCAGGTAACCATCTTAGCCAACGCACCGCTTGAAGAATACTGTCATAAAGCTCTGTGCTTCCCTGCAAATGTCTTTGCAAGGAAATCAACTGCCAAATCTTTTCTTCTTTGAGTCGGCATTTACAGCCCAGCTTGAACCACCATTGTTTGAATAGTTTGTCTGCTCGCCTACACCTGCAAGTTTTGGAAGATTTGTTACAGCCCACTGATTGATCCTTGGCAGCTCTGATAGAACCCGAGGATCCAGCATCCGTTGATAGTTCCGGCTACGGTCTCAGCATTCATAGTAGTGATATACTGATCCCAGTCGTTTACAAGAATCATAACACCTGATTCCTTAAGCTTTTTGTAGGTCTCAAGAGCCTTCTTCAATGTTTCGTTTCCTACGATATTCGGGTCTACCCTTGTCATCAAAGTGAAGCACCTCTAGATTGAAGGATAATCATTATAATATCTGCTTCATTTTGCCTGACATGAGAGCAAAGGCTTTCCGGTCTTAGCAAGTACATCCTTACCGATCTCTATATATTTGTCCCAGTCGATATCTGTAAGATCGTCTACAGTATAGCCTGCCTGCTCAAGGATATCTGTTCTGTAAGCTGCGATAACTGTACCGTTATCAAAAGGAACACCGTAGTTTACATCATTTACGGTTGAGTAAGCCAATTCTACCCGGTGCAAACTGTGTAAAGTCTATTGCCTTGTAGCGGTCAAATCTGCAGCATCAGGGAATGAAATCTGATTCTTCCAGAAAGCATTATCCTGCATAAGGAAAATATCAGGTAATGTAGATAAATCGCCTGCAACACCTGCAGTGTTGATCTTTGTCTGTAAATCAGCCCATGGAGTTTCAACTACATTAAGTTTGAAATCAGGGTGATCTTTCTGATAAATCTTAGCTGCCTCATTCATCGCATTGATATTGAATGCAGGGTCCCAGCACCAAACTGTAAGAGTGTTGTCGTCTGTAGCAGTTGCCGCATTATCTGCAACCTGTAGAACCGCTTGTGGAAGCTTCTTTTCCGCCGCCACATCCTGCAAAGCAGACCGGTACATAATGCACTTGCCAAAAGCACACTTAAAATTTTTCTTCACAAAAAGTCCTCCTTAACTATAACAATCTAGTATTTTAGCTATAGAAATATAGCTTTGTTCAAGTTGCTCAAGATTGTCGTTATTTTTAAAAATTATACAATATTGCTAAAATATTTGTCTATAGTAGTTTTATACTATTATAAAATATTTTTGTGTACATTGTATATTAAAAATACAATAACCAAACAATAAAGGCAAAATAAAGTAAAGGTAATATTACAAATATATTTTAATACATAGAAAAGCTCTTCAAAAAAGTGAAAAACTTTTCAAAGAGCTTTCTAGTTTCTTCATAAGGTTACAGTTCAGCTACCCACTTTTAGAGCTTTTTGTTTTACAATCTTAATCGCAACTCTTTCTTAAAAACTTCGCAGGATTTTACGCGAGTCTGCAAAAACTGTTTGTTCGCTTGGGGGAGCAGCGAACTGCACTCAAACAAGTCTGGGCTGCTTAATCTGAGTCTCGTTTTTCACGAAAGAGTTAAACGCTACAAGGATTGTAAAATTAAAAGTCTCAAGATATATAGTGACTGAACTGTAACTTTATAAGATATAATATATGAAGAAAATTCTAACTATATTGTTTTATCAAATTAATAATATTTTCTACACCATTTGTAGCATCTGAGTTTGACATAGCATCTATATATTTTTGGCTGTTTTTATAAAGTTCTGATATTTCCATTGCAAGTGAAATATTTGCAAGTGTCTCTTCATCTATGACTTTTGAGTAACCGGCATTTTCAAAAGATTCGGCATTTAATATCTGATCACCTCTTGAAGCAGCACCGGATAGAGGTATCAAAAGATTAGGGTTTTCGGAGTGCCAAAAGTTCACAGATGGTGTTTGCACCCGCTCTGGATACGACCACATCAGCCAGTGCAAAGAAGTCTTTTAATTCCTTGTCCACATATTCATATTGTAGGTATCCTGATTTTTCAAGTAGTTTTTCATCCACATTGCCCTTACCACAGATATGTATTACATTGAATTCCTTTAATATATCATCCAGAGCCTTTCTTATGGCAGTATTTACTATTACAGAACCTAAACTTCCACCTATTATCATTAGAGTGGGCTTATCACCAAAACCTGTCAGTTTGCACGCCGCTTCCTTATCACCATTTAACAGCTCTTTTCTGATGGGTGAACCGGTAAGAATGGCTTTATTCTTTGGAAGATACTGTAAAGTTTCAGGGGAAGTGGTACAGATCTTTTGTGGCAAACTTTGATGCTATTTTGTTTGCAAGTCCGGGAGTAATATCGGATCTCATAGTATTATAACAGGTATCTTTTAAAAATGCGGCAGCCATTACCACAGGTACACTGACAAAACCGCCCTTTTGACGATATCAGGTGAATATTTTTATGATGCTTCAAAAGTCCTTTTACGACCCTGAAAGGATCGCTGAAATTTTAAAATCAAAAGTATCTTCTAAGTTTTTCCGAAGATATACCGTCATATGGAATATTTTGTGCCTGTATAAGTCCGGCCTCCATACCATTTTTACTACCTATATATTTTTATATCAAATCCGGCTTCTTTTAATGCAGGCAAGAGAGCTATATTTGGTGTGATATGACCTGTTGTACCACCACCTAGTTAATATTATTTTTCATAATTAATTCCATTCTTATGCTATAATGAGAGTTACATTATATTAAAGTATAATTTAACAAGTATAAATATTCAAGTGAGGAGAATATAATGATTGGTATAATCGGTGCAATGGAAGAGGAAATCTCAAAGTTAAAAGAGATAATGGAAAATAAAGAACTTAATAAAATAGCCGGAATGGAGTTTGGTACAAGGGGAAATAAGAGGAAGACAGGTTACAGTGGTACGCTCCGGTATAGGAAAGGTGAATGCCGCAAGATCTTACTCAAATTTTAGCAGACAGATTCGGTGTAGATATAGTAATAAATACAGGCATTGCAGGCTCACTAAAGAATGAGATAAATATAGGAGATATCGTACTTTCTACAGATACTGTAATACATGATATGAATGTAGAGGGCTTTGGATATAAAAGAGGCCAGGTTCCGAGAATGGATGTATTTGCCTTCCTACAGATGACAAACTTAGAAGTATAGCTAAAGAAATTTGTGAAAAAGAACTTATAGATATTTCTGTATTTGAGGGACGAGTGTTAAGTGGAGATATTTTTCGTATCTGACAGAGCGACAAAAAGAGGATTTGAAAAAGACCTTTGACGGCTACTGTACCGAGATGGAGGGTGCAGCTATAGCACAAGTTGCATATTTGAATGATATAAGAGTGCTTATAGTAAGAGCAATATCTGATAAGGCAGATGACAGTGCAAGTATGGACTATGCAGAGTTTGAAAGAAAGGCAATAGAAAATTGCGTTAGTTGACTACAAAGCTGATAGAAACTATTGATGCTCCTCACTATTGCCAATAGTATATAGTTGTTATAAAAATCAAAAATGTTACTTTTGATTAAAAGTTTAGAAAGGCGTGTAATATGAATAAGACAGTAAGTTTTGATTACTCAAAAGCAATGGCATTTTTAGGTGCGGATGAATTGCAGAATTTTAAAACAATAACTTTGAACGCAAGAGATACATTATTATCAAAGTCAGGAGCAGGTTCAGACTTTTTGGGCTGGATTGACCTCCCGGTATACTACGATAAAGAAGAGTTTGAGAGAATAAAAATTGACTGCAAAAGAAAAATACAGGAAGACTCAGATGTTCTCTTAGTAGTAGGTATTGGCGGTTCATATCTTGGAGCAAGAGCGGCTATAGAGTTTTTAAGTCACAGCTTTTACAACTGTCTGGATAAAACACAGAGAAAAACACCGCAGATAATATTCTGTGGAGAACTCTATTTCATCAAAATATATAGCAGACTTGAAAGATGTATTGAAGGATAAGGACTTTTCAATAAATATCATATCTAAGTCAGGAACTACTACTGAGCCTGCTATCAGTTTTAGAGTTTTTAAAGAGATGCTTATAGAAAAGCATGGAAGAGCAGAGGCAAATAAAAAGAATATATGCTACAACAGATAAAGCAAGAGTGCATTGAAAATCATTAGCAAATGAAGAAGGCTATGAGAGTTTTTGTAGTGCCGGATGACATAGGTGGAAGATTTTTCAGTACTCACTGCAGTAGGCTTTACTTCCCATAGCAGTAGCAGGAATAGATATAGATGAACTTATGGCGGGTGCTGCAGCTATGCGAGAAGATGTGATAGGAAAAGCTTTTGAAGAAAATCCTTCATTACTATATGCAGCTATCAGAAATATCTTTCTTAGAAAAGGGAAAAATATAGAAGTCTGCAAACTATGAGCCAAGTCTTCACTATGTATCAGAGTGGGTAAAACAGCTCTTTGGAGAGAGTGAGGGTAAGGATGGAAGAGGTATCTTCCCGGCAGCTGTAGACTTGACTACAGACTTACACTCAATGGGACAGTATATTCAAGACGGTGCCAGAATAATGTTTGAAACAGTACTTGATATAGAGGAGTCTCCGGCAGAGATTTTGCTTAAGGAAGAGGAGACAGATACAGATGGTATGAATTATTTGGCAGGAAAGAGTGTAGATTTTGTAAACAAATCTGCAATGAATGGAACAATACTCGCACATACAGATGGCAATGTGCCAAATCTGAAGATAAATATTCCGGATGAGAGTGCATTCTCACTTGGAAGTCTTTTCTACTTCTATGAATTTGCATGTGGTATAAGTGGATATATACTTGGAGTAAACCCTTTCAACCAGCCGGGAGTGGAGAGCTATAAGAGCAATATGTTTGCATTACTTGGTAAGCCGGGATATGAAAAACAAAGAGAAGAGCTTTTAAAGAGGCTTAGCTAAAATGTTCAGGCTTTGGGGCAGATTATTTAAGGATAATCGCATGGTCAAAGACTATGTAGCAGAGGATTCTGATTACAGTAAAGATAGAAAAGACAATGATATTTGATACAATCGAGAGATATGTCATGAATTTGATTTAGCAAAACCTATATGGCTATTGCCGAATATAGATGAATTTGCAGCTAGAGGCAAAGTCAGGTTTGGTGCTGACAATTTTATAGAACAAATAGACTTTGACTATCTGGAGATACAGACAATAGAAGAATAATATAAAAATAATGGAGAATATATTATGGTGGAACCTATATTAGACTATGACAGTGAGGGTGCAAAAATGCCTTGTTGGAGCTTGATACACTGAGTACAGAGGAGGAGAGACTGACTCTTGAGGGTGAGAGAATAGCAAAAGCTATTGAGACTGAGACACAAGCGATAGGATAGCTGATACCACCTCAAAAAGGTTTAAAGAAATCACTTCACATATGATGCCGAAATAAAAAGCTGAGGAAGCCACATTGGAGGCTAAAAGGGGTAAGGCAAAGAACAAAAAATAAATGAGAGAATCGAAGATGAAACTAAAGATTTGAGGGATCATATTGCCGCTACAAAAACAGAAATAAAAATGAAATGAAAAAGAGATGGAATACCGAACTTTTTGTGATACCGGAGTTTACTACACTTTATATTTTCCACATAAATTCATAGATTTTATAAATATCATTCTGACAGTTGTTGTAGTATTCCTAGCTATACCGGTGGCTATTTATAAGATGATTCCTCAACATAAGCCAATATATCTTCCATTTATTTACTTTGCTATAGTACTTTTGGTAGGAGGACTATATATTATTATAGGTAACCTTACAAAGGCAAGACATAGAGACAGTCTTCTCAAAAATAAGGGCAATGAGAGATACAATAGACAATGATGGAAAGAGAATCAATCTTATTACAAAAGAGATAAACAACGATTCAGCTGGACGAAAAGTATGACCTTTCATCTTATGATTTAGAGATAGAAGATGCTGATGCAAAACTACAGGCTATAAAATGAAAAGAGACGAGTAGCTGTAAACGAGTTTGAAAATAATACAAAGAAAAATTATTGCAGACGAGATAATGGAAAAATTCGGAGAAAGACTTAATAATCTAAATAAAGAATTGGAAATTAACAAACAGAGTCTTGGGAATATAACCGGTAGGAGATCTGAAATAAATCTGACCATATCAGATAAGTATGAGTCTTATCTGGGAAGAGATTTTTAAGAACAGATAAAATAGAAGCATTGCAAAAACTGATAAGAGATAAGGATGCAGCAAATATTAGTGATGCTATCGATCTGTATCAAAAGCAAAATAGGTAAGAAATGATAGAAAATAAGGAAATAAAAAAGCAGAAAACTAAAAGGGCAGAATAATAGATACTGCTGCACTTGAAGAAAATGCTGTGCCAAGATCAAGAAGAAGAAAGGATATGAGCTTTTTAAGGAAAGGAGGAGGTTATCATAATCCTCCTTGTTTTTCTAGGAGTTTTTGTGGTTGCATATACACTGATTAACAGATTCAAGACCTATGATAAATTTAAATTAAAATGGATACATGAGTTGAGTGAAGGAAGTCTTGTGGGATATGAAAGTCTAGAAATGGATTCTTAAAAGTACTCAAGAGACGGAGCATTGTACTTAAAAACCAAATGGTAAGGATGTTTGGATAGAAAGTTATGAGATGTCCAATCCTAAAATTGATAAAAATGGGAAATATCTGATAATTTTTGATGTTGGTGGATATAAGATAGAAAGCTATACTAAAGATGGTAGAGTCTTCGCTATAGAAACTGAATTACCTATATTGAAAGCAGTTGTCTCAAGAACCGAATAGTTACAACGTTGGTGGAAGATTCCAGATCACATATATACTCTTTTTGATAAAGAGGGAAATAAGTTGGAGATAAGTATAAAGTCAAAAATTGTCGGGAGACGGTTTTCCAACAGATATAGCTATATCACCTGATGGTACAGCACTTTTAGCCACCTTTCAGTATTTAAAGGGAAGCTCTATGATGGGTAGAGTGGTTTTCTATGATTTTTCAGAAATAGGTCAAAAACATGCCAAACCAGAGTGGTTGGAGGTTTTGATGAAGAGTTTGTATCATCAATGGTTGCAAGAGTGAGATTTTTGATAAAAATAAACTCAGTAGCAATAGCATCTGACGGCCTTTATTTTTCTCATCAAAAATGTGAGCTTCACCAAAACTGATAAAGACAATAAAAAGCAGAAAATGATATTGAGGCATTGGATTTTGAAGGAAATAAACTTTGCGTGTAGTTTACAAAAACAGTTCTGAAAAATTCAATCATACATTGTATGTATACTCAAAAAGAAGGAAGGTTATTTTTAAAGAAAGAATTCTTGGTGAGCTTAGTAAAATTGATCATGAAAAAAATGGATATATATATATGACAAAAGAATGATAAAGCCATTATAATGAATATGTCAGGTGTAATAAAAATACAGTGGAAGTCTTGATGTAAATATCTATGGTATTGTAAAGAGTGGGTTCTTATCAAACTTTACAGTGCTTGGCGATAAGGACTTTAGAGGAATAACGTTTAAATAACTATATAAGGAGGAAGTATGGAGCAGGTATGCGTGGGTGTTGACATAGGAGGAACAAGTGTAAAACTTGGTATATTTACATTGGGAGGTGATCTTTTAAAAAAATGGGAGTTACCTACTGAACCTATGATACCAAGGCATTGATAGAGAAGATAGGAAAATCTATAAAAGAAAACCTAAAAGAAGGTGGACTTACTCTTACAGACTGTGTAGGAGTTGGAATGGGAGTTCCCGGACCGGTATTGCCAAATGGATATATAGAAGTTGTGAGTAAATATAGGCTGGAAAGAGGTGTTCTGCAAGAATACCCTCTGATATTTTGGACAGTATGCCTGTAGCCCTTGGAAATGATGCCAATGTAGCAGCACTTGGAGAAGCATGGATGGGAGGAGCCAAAAATTATCAGGATGTAGTGATGGTAACTCTAGGTACAGGTGTAGGCGGAGGCATTATAGTCGATGGTAAAATAGTGCCGGGAAAACATGGGCTTGGTGGAGAAATAGGACATATGATGCAAGGGATTCTGAAACAGAGAAATGTAACTGTGGTGGAGTAGGATGTTTTGGAACAGATATCAAGTGCTACAGGAATAGTAAATGAGGCAAAGAAACTTTTAAGTACAAAAGAAAGCTACCTCAAGATTGGCACTTTTGGAAGACATTACAGCAAAGGATGTACTTGATGCAGCTAAGGCAGGAGATGCTATAGCTTTGGAGGTTGTAGATACTGTTTCAAAATACACTGGAATAGCACTGTCACATTTAGCTTTAACAGTAGACCCTGAGATTTTTGTAATAGGTGGCGGTGTATCAAAGGCAGGAGAATTCCTTATAGAAAAATAATTGAAAAATTCGTATTCTATACACCAATTACAAAGACAAAGGCTGATATAGTACTAGCACAACTTGGAAACGATGCCGGAATATGGAGCTGCAAGACTGGTGGGTTAGATTTAAAGTGGCCGGATAGTAGGTGAATTTTACCATATCCGGTTATATTATTATGAAAAATACTACATTTCTTAAAAATATTTCCATATAAAAAACCTTGTTTTTATAATATGGTGGTGATATAGTGTCAAATATTAGCAGATTAACTGACGCTAAGGAGTCTTTTGACTTAGGAGGAATAAGAATGAAGAAAAAGATTTTTAATAACAGTTTTAGGGTTAACAATGGAAGTGCATTATTATTTAGTGCATGGGATCAAAAGAAAGAAACAGCAGAAACAACAGCACAGACAGTAGCAGAAGTACTACTGCTAAGGCAGAAGGGGGAGACAACTGCTACAGAGGCTCAGGGCACCAAAAGGTGGATATAAACTTTGAGATAGCAAATCATCTTGAGATGTCATATGCTGATATAGGTAATGCCTTTGGAGAGGCTACCGTATCAGATGAGGTTAACTCAGAAAAAGGGAGAAAGAACTGTAAAGTATGCAAATCCTGATAGAGAATTACATTACTATGATGATAAATCAGAAGGTTACACACTTTTAGAGTTAGTGCTAAGGTCGGAGATACTTTTAAGTTTTGAAAAGGACAGTGTAAAAGTTTAGCGATATTTTGGATCAGATGGAAGGTGAAGAGGGTAAAGGACTTGAGTCAAATCGAGGCATTTCTAACAGTTGGTGAAAAGGGTGATCAGCACTGTTGTATTTTTAGTCCGAGGGATACTATTAGTATCTGTCAGAGACAAGGATGATATGGTATCAAGCGACAGTGCAGCTGCAATACTGACAGAGGATGTAGGAATTGATACAAGTGAAACTGAAACAAAAGCACCTTCAGAAATAAAGATACCTGAAACTACAGCAGCAAAACAGTAAAAATCCTTTAATTTAAATATGATTATATATAAAAAGTCGGATGAATAGCTGAAATATCATCCTTTCGGCTTTTTGTTATGAAAAAGACAAGAATAATAAAATGCTCAAAATTAGATAATAAATAACATATACTTATTAATAATTACTATACAAAAATTATAGAGATGATATAATACATATAAAACATACCGACAAAATTAAGACGAGTAGAATAATAGTATATATAATGAGTATAAAAACTTGTTTTTCAACTTATTGACTTATTTGACAAAGTACTTATTAAATAATATTATATTAATATATTTATAACATAAGATTAATGTAGGCAGTTTATGCCTGGCAAATAGAAGAGGTAGAGGTAGAGTTAGATATGAGGAGAAAAGGAATGTACATAAATCATCTGGTTAGATGTCCTGTTAATTCACAGGGTGAAACGACCGGAAGAGGACTGACGCAGTTTTACAATAATTGTAAAGACTATTTTTGAGCTGTTCGCAAAAATATTACAATAAAATAGAAATTAAAAGACTATTTAGTAAAGTTTCAGCTTTACAAAACAATCATAGTAGATTTCTTTAATGATAACATATAACAATGAACTTGCGAAAAATATATTGGGCAAAATATTTTTGTGGGTTATTTTGTTTGTTTTGAAAGAAATATATATAAATTTTTATGACTGGGTATAAACAAACTGATTTTATGTTATACATTAAACAGTGATATGGGAGTATGCATGTTGAACATAGTATAGGACCTTATACACCAGTATGCAGACGATACAATAGGAGGTAGTTTGATGAAAAAGGAGCATAGTAAGTCAAGCAGGCTTTACTAGCGGTTTCCGCCTCTTCCTTTGGGCATCCCTTCAACTGCACATGCAGAAGGATGGGACAACTCAACAGGTGAGTGGAGATACCCGGATATGCCACAACGCAGTATCAGATGTTTGGCGTAAAGTCAGGGTGATGCTGGTATTATCTAGGGTGATGATGGCAACATGGTAAAGAGATTCATACTTACCAGTAGGTAGACGATATTTATTACTTTGAAATGCTGACGGAGTAATGGCGGCTGATCGCTGGATCCTCGCAAAGGACGAGGACGACGATAATGATGATGGTATTACTGGTAGCTGACGGAAAAGCATAGAGGTAAAGAGACGGGAAGACTATACACTCGTGAGGTTAATGGAAAGAGATATCTTTTTGATGAGAATGGAGTAATGCGTACAGGATTCTTTGATGCAGTGGGCAATGCAGTAGAGGACGACAATCCATTCAAGACAGCGATATACTACTTTGGTGCTGACGGAGCAATGTTCACTGATCAGTGGCTGCTCTATTCACAAGTAGGAGAAAACCCGGGTTATTCAGAGCTCGGACAAAGAAACTATGCTGAGTATGATGAGATGTGGTGTACTTTGGGGCTAACGGTAGAAAGTAGCTGCACAGACTACAGATCAGTTCAAGCAAAGAGAGATAAACGGTAAGGCTTATCTCTTTGATGAGAACGGTGTTATGATACCTCAGCTTTTCTGTAACTAATGCAAATATTAGAGCAACAGCAAGCAATGCTAAGGTAAAATATGGTTCACTTGATATAGACGGTGAGCTAAAAGATGACTATTGGACATTTACAGTGCCAAATGAGGAGATGAGCCGGAAGACTACGATACGGGCGAGCGTAGCTGGTTCAGAACAAAGAAAGACGGCAGTGTAATAAAGGACAGAATAGCTACAGTACTTGGAAGAAGATATGCTTTTGACGAAATAGGACGTATGCAGACAGGTTTTGTGATTATGTTGGAAGATGATACTTTCGGTATCAAATATGATGTAGATGAGTGGAGCAAGGAAGATTTCCTTACAGATGCGATAGACTCACCTATAGCTGCTATAGACAGAGGTAGCCTGTATCTCTTCGGAACAGATGAGTTAAATGACGGTTCAATGATTACCGGAGAGGTTACAGTATCTCTTAGAGATCAAAATGCGGTATTCGGTTTCAAAGACAACGGTAAGGCTATCGGAGCAAGATGCACACTTGCAAAGAGTGATGGCAAGTTCTACTTCAACGGTTTAAGACTTGATGCAGATGCAGATCTTAAATATGGTATCCTAAAAGATACAAGAACAGGTCATGGCGAATATGTAGTAGTCGGAACTGACGGAAAAGTAGTAAAAGGCACAAAGATTTTAAGAGACGGAGAGGGCAACTGGATAATAGTTGAAAACTCAAAGTTTGTAGCTAGAGTTAGTGATGGTGATAGACCAAGAAAGAAGAACGGAAGATTCTATCACTATGATTCAACAGCTGAGAAACATGAGAGATGGGGAGCAGAAATCACATATGCTACAGATGGAGCATACAACTTAGATAGTGATTTTGTACTCTTCGATAGATAGTTAGAGGAGAGATATGAAGAAAAACAATTTAATAGGGAAGGTAAAACAAACAACCGCCGGGTTGCTTGCAGGAGCGATGGTCCTTACCGGAGCTCCTCTGGGTGGATTGACTGCTTGGGCGTCTCCAAGTGTCACAGGTCGATCTACGCCAATCTGCCACAAGTTTAGAGAATGATACCATGCTTATGGTTGGTAGACCGAATGATGGTTATGGAACAACGCATAACCATGAATATCCGGGAAATACGAGTAATGGTTACAATCAGTATGGAGCTACCTATGGTAATGGTACGACAACAGCATATAAAGTATGGTTGGATAAACCTCGGGTTCATCAGGATGCGTTTTGCGGGATGGAAATGGGATATCAATGGTTTGCTTGAAGACGTAAACTCAGAACCGGCTTCAGAAGCTGATGAAGCGTATGTTAAGTCATACCCGGGTGGACCACTTTCAGTTACCTATCCATCAGGTAATCCACAGGGATTTAACACTGCTATTCATCTAGGGCTGATACTTATTAGTCTGACTCAATAAAAATGAATATTGGTAACAATACTATTGCAAGATGAATTCAGACAGCTAGTCCATTTTATCCGGGTTATGATGGCGAGATAAAAAAATGGTGAGGTTGTAAAGGTGTTTGATGGAACTACTGATATGAAGCTAGAAATCAGACTTTCTGTCAAAGCTTTACTACTGATGGTAAAGTATATATTAACAGAATATACTGTAAAAACCTAAACATGAATTCGGCAGAAACTAATCCTAAGATAGTGGATGCGGGTAGAACAGATGGTGGTAGAACTGTATGGTTTGCGGCAGGTTCTGATATCATGATTTCACAGGATGACTCTGCACCGGTGTGGTCAACACCAAAGACCATATACAGGTAATAAAAATGAGGGTATACATGGTCAGGCTGATAATAGTGCTACATATACTCTTGGTTCATTTGATATGCTTACCTATAGTCCACAGTATCCAGGTCTTGGTATACGAAAGAGAGATTCTTCAGATACAAGTGCTATTACTACATGGGTAGGATATTATGGAAGCTTTACGGCAAACCATGGAACGGACTTGGTAGATACTCATATATGCCGGGTGGTACAATTACTACTCAACTGACTCTGGTCTTGCATATTCATTGAAGTTTGACCTTCTTCCGGGTGAGGAGAAGACCGGTGTTATAGCATGGTCTATGAGAGGACCTACATACTATGTAGATCCGGTAAATGGTAATGACTCCAATAATGGATTTATGTCTAAACCGTTTAAGACCATTGAGGCAGCGGTAGCCAAGATTGGAAAGTAGAACTCCTAAAAAGACATATGTCTATATCATGAATGATACAGAGATTGACTCTACTATTACTATTCCGACAGGAAAGTCAATAACCTTTGGTACTACTGACTATGTACTTGATCCAACTACCAACTCAAAAGTAGCGGCATATCCGATAACAGTTGAAAATGCTGACGGTCAAAGAACCAATCAAAAGGTTATAAAGAGAGCAAAATAACTTTACAGGTCCACTATTTAAGGTGGAAGATCCAAACTCATCTATTTCATTTACAGATATAAAAGTAGATGGTAGAGGGGATGCAGTAAATAATATAACTGGCTCTTTAGTACTTGTAAAAGCCGGTACGGTAAATACCTTACAGGTGCAGTACTTACAAATAATAAGATAACACCGGTAGAACATGAGCAGTTTACAGATACTAATGGAAATGGAACATGGGATCCAACTGAGGAGTTTATAGATGCCAATGGAAATGGTGTTTGGGATGGTCCGGAGGCATTTGTAGATGCTAATGGAAATGGCAAGTATGATATCGGTGAAACATTTACAGATGCTAATAGAAATGGTATCTATGATAAGTCAGCGAATGCTACTGTAGCAAGTGCTATACATTTGTTAAGTGGTTCTAAGTTAAATATGAATTATGGTACTATTACAGGTAATAAATCTTATATGGGTGGTGCTATTACAAAGAATACAGGCTCAGAAGTAAGTTTGTCAGGTGCCATAAATATTACAGGAAATGTTTCAGGTGCCGGTGGAGCATCTAACTTGATGATTGATACTACCGGAAGCAAGGCTAAGGTTACTTCAAATCTTACATCTGCTTCAAGAATCGGTCTTTCATCACTCAGTCTGTACCTCTTGCAGGTGTAACAGTACTTGAGGCTGATAATGGAACCGGAGCTCCACTGCCATATAACTTAAATAACTTTAGTGCTGATAAGCAAGGTCAGGGTTCACTTTATGGAGATGCAGCCGGAGAGTTAGTAAATCTTAATGCAAGTGCAGTTACATATGTAGTAAGTCATGTTATGATGGATGGTTCTACAGTACCGGGTACAACTACAAGCAGCGTACTTACAACAGCAGGTGCACCTTGTAGCTATAGCACCTATAAATGATAGTGCATACTACATACAGTTTCATACACAGTACCGGGAAGTAGTCCGGCACAGATTCTCACAAGCCCTGAGGTTACACCGACAGGACATGGTCTTTCAGTAGATGCTGATGGAGTTTCAGGATACCTTCCTGGAAATGATATATCAGTCATCTTTTAGATATGTAAGAAATGAATCAGTAGCAAAAGTTTGATCCGGCAGGAGGAACACCTACTACCGTACCTGATATAGCGTTTTCACCGGCGGAGGGGCACCAATAGCTTCATTGCCATTAGTTTCAAGAACGGGTTATGATTTTGTTGGATGGTTCAAATATACAGATGCAAATAATAATAATAAATATGATACAGGTGAGACAGTGCTTACAGCAAGTGCTACAGGAGACAGGATTAGATAATCCGGTAGTGACAGGAACTGTCAACTACTTTTGCTAAGTGGACACCGTCAACTACACCTTATAACTTTGATGTAGTTCATAAGAATTCATCAACAACAGTGCCTATAAGTTTTTCAACTAGTACAACACCGCATCCATACTTAGATCCTATATCAGCTTCACCGCTGACTATACCTGGATATGTATTGTACACAGCGGTTCAGACACCGGCTTCACCAAGCTATTTTGATCCGGTAAATAACTACAATGGTACTATGTCAATAGGTGGTGCATCTGTAAAATATACATATAGAGTTGATCCAAGTGTAAGAAAGGCTTTCAAAGTTGAGCATATAGATACATCAACAGGTGCTGTAATGCAGACAACTCAGGTCTATAGGGCTGCAGAGGCAGCTATATCAGCTGCTCCGCTTACAACTTTAGGATACAGTTTGACAAATGCACAGATCACAACAGGAAATACATCAACAGGTGCACATGTACTTACAGTAGCGGATATGCAGACAGCGGCTGGAGGAACAGTTGGCTTTAATGCAGATCAGAGCTTTTACAGGCTATATGCCAAAACCAGGATGTAACTATCCGTTATGAATATGCAAATACAACAGGATATTTTTGCAGTTCAAAAGTTTGTAGATTCTACTACAAAATGAAAGAATAGGAAATTTAAATCCTATATCATTTACAAATGCAGCAGCAATGAATATTCCATACACAGGTGTTTACGGATACCTTTTATGGTTCAGCTACAGCAACACCGGCTGCAGGAACATTTGACGGGGCAGGAAACTTTACAGGAGTAATGCCATCAGCAAATGTAAATCTTGATTATATGTTGAATAGAGATCCGGCTTATTGGAAAGACAATGAGTTTTGTAGTTGCAAATGCACCATATAACTATGGTGTGGTACCATCAACTACATTCAGCTTCTTGAAGGATGATCATACAACAGCAGCAAGTGGAAATGCTTACACATTCCAAAAGATTACAGACCTTGGTGGAGTTCCAACTCCGGCAGCAAATCCAACACCATACTATAAGTTTGAAGGATGGTATTTGGATGCAGCAGCAACAACACCTGTAACACTGGAATGACATTTTGATAATGATGTTACATTATATGCTAAGTTTGTTGAAGATCCGGCATATTGGATAGATATAAACTTTGCGGCAGGAGACCATGGAAGCATATCAGCACCATCAAGTCTTCATACATATTATGATAATAAATGGGGTAATATATTAGGTCTCTATCCCAACACCAACACCTGAGCTTAACTATTTGTTCTTAGGCTGGAAGAATGGTACAAATGTAATAACAAATGGTTCATCACTTACAAATGGAGCTACATATACAGCTCACTTTGGTAAAGACCCTAACACATGGGGAACAAACATGGGTTCAATCTCACCGGTAGGAAGAATTGGATCAAATGGTAGTGGTGAAATAGTAATAGAAGGTACTACACCTGGAAATGTATATGTAATAAGTGATCCGGATGGAAATATTATTGCAGTAGTTCCTGGAGATGCAAATGGAAATAGAACAACTGTTCCAAATCTTACACCTGGAGCACATTACAATGTACAGGAGGGAACACCTGATACTCAGGCTACAGTAGGACAGCCTGTTTCAAGTATTACAGGTACATCTGTATCAACTCCACAGGATGTATATATTCCAACAGTAGATAACAACTACAATATTGGATATGATCCTGAAAATGATGGAATGGCACAGATAGTTGTAAATCCAGCAGATCCGGATGCAGACTATGCACTTATAGATGAGAATGGAAATGTAGTACAATATCCTGGAAGTGATAATGGATGGATGACTCCGGTAGGAAGCAATCCTTCAACAGTAACTTTCAACAACTTGAATCCAAATGCAACATACACAGTAGTGGCAAGAAAGAAGGGCAACACAGCTATTCCTGATCCACTTACAAAGCTTCCTGATGGAAATCAGATCATTGCAAATCCCTGGTGATATGGCAGAGGCTGCGAAGTATGTAGTAGAAACCAGAGACGGAGATATAGTATCAGTAGGTACTACAAATGTGGGAAGTGATACATATACAGATGCTAAGGCAGGAGAAAGCGTTGTTATACATGCAGATCCTATAAACTCAAATGGTAAGAACTTCCTATATTGGAAGGTATTAGCAGGTAGAGCTGTAGGAGTTAGCGGAAAGATAACTCAGGCTGACTATACATTCAACCTTTCTAATTCAAATATTGTTCTTAAGGCTGTATATGAGCCAACTAAGATAGCAGGAGATGATGCTAATGTAGAGGAAGATTTGAGAGGAAAAGCAGGAGTAGGAGAGTTTGGTCTTGAGCCATCTCAAATACCGGCACTTGCAAATCAACTTACAACTCCGGCTGATAGAGCACTCAATACAGTTAATGGAGCAACAGTAGATTATAAAGTTATCTTTGATAAGAGAGATACAACAAGTGCAGAGTCGAATCTTGTAAAACCTGTTTCATACTCAGGTTCAACTCATCCGGGTGCGTATACAGCAGCGTACTCACTTGATATTAAGCTTGAGAGATATGTAGATGGAAGAAGAGTTGATGCAGGAATAATGGCTACAGCATCAAACGCTACAGTAGATGTTATTGCACAGTTGCCAGCATCAGATGTAGATCAGTTAGACTATCAGTTGTTTGATGTTACATCAGGAACACCTGTTGAGGCAACAATTACAACAGATGTAGCAAACAATGCCGGTCTTGTGAAGTTCACAGGAAACCCTATTACATACTTATGTTATGGTTTACTCAAAAAGCATTCAAGGTTACATTTGTGGATAATAAGCCGGTACTTGATAATTTACACTTAAATGATACAAGTAGAAACTTCTACAAACAGTTTAAAGTTAGAAAGAAAGACTCAGTTGAGGATAGTGCTTACACAACAGATTATACTGTAGTAACTGACTATGCTCAAAATGATGTAGCAAATGGACTTGTAACACCATTTGAAGATATCTATGGTGTACAGTATGACTATGTTAACTGGTCAAAGAAGGAAGATAAGCTTTCTGTATTTGATACTACAGATGAGTTGACAAAGAAGACTACTGTTTATGCATTCTACACTAACAATAAGAAGGAAGTATCTGAGGCAAGAGTAGATCTTGATAAGACAATTGACGAAGCAAGAATACTTACAGGTGATCCTTATCTTAAGGTTGCTGAGATTGCTGAAATCAACGAGGCTATTGCAAATGCAGTTGAGACACTTAGACAGGCAAGAGATCTTGTATCTCCTGACGGTAATACATATCTCAGACAGGCAAACTATGCAGAACTTCAGCAGGGCAATAGATGCACTTAGAAGACTTATTGACAAGTATTCAAAGATTGCTGCTGACAGAGCCGGGGATAGAAATAGAAGAACCGGTGGTGCCAGTGGTGGTGGTAACTCTTCAAGTGGTAGAGGAAGTAGACTTCTGACACCGGGAGAGAAGTCACAGCAGAGTACAGCTATCAATGAAAACAGTAATGTAAGAGCATTCGTACTTGGAGTAGACGGAAAATGGCAGACAAACCCTGTAACAGGTGGATGGTCATTCGTACTTAACGGAGGAACACCTCTTAATGATATGTGGGGTATGATTACTTTCAATGATGAAACCGGAAAGAAAGTATACCGCTGGTATTACTTTGATGCTCGCTCAACTATGGCAACAGGTTGGGTATATGACTCAAAGAATGGTAACTGGTATTATATGAATACTACAGAAGGCCCTGATCTTGGACAGATGGTAAAGGGCTGGGTAAAAGATACTAATACAAATAAATGGTATTACATGAATGATAACACAGGTATTTTGAATACAGGATGGCATTTAGACAAGCAGGACGGTAAATGGTATTACCTAACCAGAATGGTGAAATGCTTGTTGGATGGCATATATTGATGGAAAGTGGTATTACTTCAATACCAACACTCCACAAAATACCTATACATGGGATGCCAATGCTTTCAAGTGGAACTACTTGAACAATAGTGCCAGACCATATGGATCTATGTATGCCGGAGAGAAGACTCCGGATGGCTATAGTGTAGATGCAAATGGTGCTTGGAACTAAGTGACATAGGAGAAGAAATGAAAGAAAGACAATAAAAGCAAAGTTAACTGCTGCATTGTCTGCGGGCGTGGCTTTTACCATGCTCGCACCGGCAATGCCGGCGTATGCAGCTACAGGTAGTATTTCATTTGATATGGGAAAAACCTATGATGCTCTTCGTGGAGATGCTTTGATTGGTATTAGTGGTAATCAAGGTGCTGCTATGCCGGGCACATATACAAATGGAAGTACTATTATAGGCGATACATTTGCAAATAATCAGTCCCCTACAAGTGGTGGTATGGGTTATTATGAAATGCCGTTTTGGGATACAACTTGGTTGAATGCAAGTGGTGTAAATCTAAATGGTAATACACCTCCATCAATTCCACCAAATTATAATTTCCCGGGATATCTTTTAAAGGGATGGTATAAGGAAGATCCTGAGGTAAATCCTTCTCAGACAAGAGTGAATCATTTACCAAATACTATTCCGTATAGTGCAAATACTACATATTATGCGGCATTTGTAGCAGATACAAATAAAAAGTATATATATACACAAAAGCATGAGAGTGCTACAAATGTGCATGCACCTCTAACTACAGATGGTACATATCCTATATCTAATACTGTCTCATGATAAGACACCAACTGTACCACCAGGATCACCACCAGGAACACTACCTACAGTACCTGTACCAACAGATAATAGTGTAAATAGTAAAGAGTCTAAGAACGTTTTGCAGGTGGTTTCATCAAGACCTTTAAATATTTATGGATATAAGGGAAATATAAAGGAAATAGCATTCACAAAAAATACTACGAGCGGTAGTATGACAGAGACTTTAGATACATCAGGTGCTTATGGAGATGGAAGATATATAAATCCAACCACTCTTGTAGATGGTGTTGAGAATCTTGCAAGTCAATATAGATTTGTATATAATGCAGCAGGTCCATCATTTACCGGACAGATGGTAAATAGAGACTTGACAACTGTTATTGAGTATGTAGTGGATCCGGATCAAAAGTCAAGACTTACAGTAGAACATAAAATCTTAGATACAACAGGGGCAGTAGCTTCAACAGAGTCAGAGTTTAATCATACTTTTAAAGCTGAAGAGACTATTACAGGTATATCACCTAAGACAGACCTTATAACTCCACAACCTGGAAATACAGAGTCAAGATACAAGCTTCAATCTGCAGCCTTCACAAATGTGGGATCTGTAGGACCATATAAGCATACTTTATTGACAATCAATAAGAATGCAAATGGTGGTATTTTATCTGATACAGCAACTGATGCATCAGGTCTTCTAGATCTTACACCTGAGGCAGGTACAGCATATCTCGCAACCGGAGCATTGAATGCAGCTGCTAAGATGCCAAACCAGGGAGTTACACTAGAGTATACTTATGTACCTAATCCAAACTATAGATTAAATGTAAGAACTAAGTATCTTAGCCAAGATGGAACAGATCTTACATCAATAGTGGCTACAAAGACATCAACAACAGTTGGTTCAGACGGAATGATTGAGACACTTGGAGCAATCAATTCAACAGTAAATATACCTTATCCTGATTTATCAACTGAGGGCTATAATACACCTACATATAGTATTTCAGGAGGAACTCCTGAGCAGCCGGTGTTGTACCAAACCCTGCAGGTAATACTGCAACAGCGGATTTAGCTACAGATTCATATGTAGTAACTGTTACATATCCAAGAATACCAAGCTTCTGGTCACAGGTAATGTTCCAGACAGAGGGAAATGGTAGTTTAGAAGATCCGGATTATCCGGTTGGAACAAGCCATCCATATACTAATGCAAATACAAACGCTATTAGATTGCCGGTAAATGGAGATAACTCTGTGGATATTCCACTTACAACTGTTCTTCCACATGCAGTAGCTGGAGCAGGATATGAGTTTAAGGGATATTATGATGTAGATACAGGAGCACAGGTAACAGATGGAAAATGGTGCATTTATTTCATCAACACCATATCATCTTGCAGATCCTGGACAGGGATTGGTAGCGAAGGTTGAACATAATAGCAGTTGGTTGACTTTTCACATTCAAATTTGCTGGAAGCCATGGTGATATAACACCTGCAGGACCTGTAACAGGTTCAGTATATCCACTTGATGGGACTGGAGCACCAAGAGCTATAAGATGGGCAGAGCTTGATCCGGATGATCCAGGTATTGCAGCTGAATTTGTAGGTGTAAGACCTTCAGCAAGTGCGGATACAGGATATGTAATCAAATGGTTTGATGCAAGTGGTGCAGAGATAGCTGCAGGAACAGATATTGCAGCGTATCCAAATGGAAGTGTATTTACAGCAAGAGCTGTAACAACAACACCATTATCACTTGATCAGCCAACAGCTACAACTTCAATCAATACATCTACAGGTGCAGCTGAAATAACAGTATCTAACTTCAATGGTGATCCTACAGTGCAGTATGTAGTAACAACTCCTGACGGAACAATTGTTGAAGCACTTTCAAATATGAACTTACAGGCATTAAATGGTGTTATTTCAGGACCAAGAATCTTAGCAGATACAGAGTATCAAATAAGAGAGGTTGCACCGGATGCAACAGTAACAATTGGAAGCAATATTTCAAGTGTAACATCACCAACAACATCACCTGCTGTAGGAAGTCCTACAGATGTTACAACACCGGTAGCTGTAGCACCACAGGTTGTAGCAGATCCATCAGATCCAAATAGAATGCAGATGGTATTATCACCTGTAACACCGGGACAGAGCTATGCTGTTGTGGATGATCAGGGTAATGTAGTAGCTGATTGGACAACACCAACAGGAAACTCCCTAACAGTACCAAATCTCACACCGGGTAGAAATTATTCATTGGTGACAAGACCGGTAACAGATACAACTTCTACACCTGCATCACGTCCTAGAAGATTGGATTTTGTTGCAGCAAATATTAGCAATGTTATTACATTAGTTAATCCATCAGATATAAATGTAGTATCACCTGCAGGACTTGATCTTGATGATGTTCCGGCGGGTACAGTTGTAGAGCTTAGAGCAAACCCTATTAGTGGTTCAAATATATTTACAAGTAATTGGGAATTTGTACTAGGTCAGCCTTTAAATCTTTCAAATGACGGAAGTACAACAATAAGATTTACAATGCCGACAGGTAGAATAATCGTTAAAGGCACTTTATGATACAGACGCAAGTAATTGGGATCCTATATCAGGAAATGATGCTTTAAGATCAGATGGAGTAGTTGGACCGGCAGGAAGCATAGGTGCTAGTAATCCACTATTAAATATTCCTGGAGATTTTAGAGTAGTTATAAATAGAACAAGAGTTAGCAACTCTGACAAGATGGCTATTCAGGATACTCTAACAGATGATAGATTTACAGGAGTATGGAGTATAGTAGCTAAGGTTCAGCAAAAGATTAGTGGTATCATGGCAGGATTATGTAGATCCAAACTTATTACTTGATTCTTTTGTAAATATGGGAGCACTTGAAGACAGTGGTCGTACTATATATGTTACACCATATGGCTACAGGAAGTAATGCAGATAGACTCACTGATGCGGATAGTCAGTGGAATCCAGTTTCAAGCTTCAATGGACTATTTACATATAGTTTCCTTTAATGGAGAAAAATATGTATTTGGATATACAACAGCTGATAGTATTGTAACTTTTTGTAGATACAATTACAGGAAGTACAGTGACAACAGCTCAGGTTGCACCTGGAAGTACTCTAAGAAGTGTATCATCACAATATAGAAGCGATATACCGGCAGCAGGTCTCAAAAGTTGAAGATGGGAATACAGGTCTCAAGATGGACCTATGTAGGCTTGAAGAAAACGGCAACCGGAGTGGGAGATGTTGATGAGAATGATATAGTAAATGGAGATATGACAGTATATCTTTACTATACAAATGATCAGACACTTAGAAATCAGCTTGTAGATGGATTAAATGATAGTATCACAAAGGGTGATGCATTAGATCTGAGTAAGTACAAAGCAAGCGATGCATCTGCATTGCAGGCTAAGTTAGCAGAAGCAAAAAGCATTGTTGGCTAGAACAGCACCAAGTATGGCTGTTTCATCAGAACTTTCAAAGGTACTTAATGAATTGAATACTATTCTTAAGAGTATGGGAGTTAGTCCAAAACCCACACCAGGTGGTGGTTCAGGTTCAGGCGGCGGTCGTGGTCGTGGCCGTGGCGGTTCAGGCGGTGGCTCAGGAAGTGCAGGTAAAAAGTCAAATGCTCAGAACTCAGGTATCAGAGTTGGTCTTGACGGTAACTGGGAGCTTATGAACCCAGCTGAGGCTCAGAGCAATCCTAATGCTAGTAAGTGGAGATTCAACCTTACAAATGGTGGAAGCGTTACAGGTTGGGCTTATCTGACCTACACTTATGAGGGAAGAACAAAGTCTGAGTGGTATCACTTTGGAAATAACAACATCTATGGATTCAGGTTGGTTCTTAGATAGCAATAATACATGGTATTACCTATCAATGAATCATGATGGATTCTTTGGTGAGATGGTAAAAGGATGGCATCATGACGGTCAGGACGGAAGATGGTATTACCTCGATCCTTCAAGCGGTGCTATGCACACTAACTGGAGCAAGATAGGAGGAGAGTACTACTTTGAATCCAACAGCACCTGCACAGACTATGGTTCTTTGATAATGTTGCAGGTAGATGGAATTATGGTGATGTAAATTCAAGACCTTTTGGATCTATGTACCAGAATGAAACTACACCTGACGGTTATCATGTAAATGAAAGCGGAGCTTGGAGATAATCTATAGTAAAGCATAATAATGGGGCATTCACACTTTGGTGCGGATGCCCTGTTTTTATATATTGAAAGAGATATAAATAGCAAGTATAATGGTATTAGGATTAATGTATTATGGTCGAAGGAGTTCATACTATGAAAATTAAAGACATTAAACAAAAATGGACAGATTTGTGGATTTTGATGGTATTGCACTTGCAGTTTGGGGGTACAAAAGTCTGAGGATAATAAAGAGAAGTTTGCTGTTAATTTTGCAATAGATATGAACAGCATATTTGATTTATTATCATTCACAGAATATGATTATGAAAAGGAAAATTATAATCTGAACGACAGTGATATTTTTATTATAAATACATTATATGATTGTATAATGAATTTCTCAAATATGACAGTGGAGTATATAGGAGAATGCTATAAATATCTATGTCCCTATAGAAGAATCTTTTGCAAAGCTTGAAATAAAAAGCATTGAATATGAGAGTATTACAATAGTAAGTTATGAAAGAGTAGAATCTAACGAGGGAGTCAAACCGGGTAAAATAGGAATTTACAATTTTGATACAATGGAATATGAGAACTTTCCGGAGGACTTTATAATAGGCGAATCCAGGTATTATGTTTATGGGTAGAATATTTTTAGAAAGTAAGAGTTGATAATGAAGATACTTAATTTTGGTTCACTAAATCTGGATTATGTATATGATGTAGATCATTTTTGTAGAGAGAAGGTGAGACTATATCTTCAATGGATATGAATATATTTTGTGGAGGAAAGGGTCTCAATCAGTCTGTAGCATTGGCAAAGGCAGGAGCTAAGGTATAACATGCCGGAGCTGTGGGAAGTGCAGACGGAGGTATGCTTTTGACACACTAGCAAGTCTAGGTGTAGATATATTTTATATAAAAAAGATATGATATATCATCAGGGCATGCTATCATACAAAAAGAATAAAGCCGGCAATAATTGTATACTTCATATGGTGGTGCAAATCAAAAATATAGATAAGGAATTTATAAAAGAGGTGCTAAAGAATTTGATAGTGGAGATATACTCTTACTTCAAAACGAAATAAGTAACCTGGAATTTATTATAGATGAGGGATATGCCAAAGGAATGAGAATTGTTTTAAATCCTTCACCTATAAATGAAAAAGATATTTGAATGTGATATTGAAAAAGGTAGAGTATCTTATACTCAATGAAATAGAGGCAGCAGATATACTTGGAATTACTTGTATAGATGAAGATGAGCTGGTAGAGAAATTAACAAAAAGATTTTCAAACACCAAGATTGTGTTAACTTTGGGAGAAAAAGGGCTCTGTATATGTTGATAAGTATGAGAAAATAAAACAGGAAATATATAAGACTGAAGTCGTAGATACCACAGCGGCAGGTGATACATTTTACAGGTTATTTTATTGCAGGGCATTACTTCGGGATTAGATGTAAGCATGACATTGAAGCAGGCGGCAATGGCATCAAGTATTGCAGTGGGTAGAAAAAGGTGCATCACCAAGTATTCCTTTTGCCAAAAGAGATTTGCGAAAAATAATGCCATTTCATTATTGATAAATAAGGTATTCGTGATTTAGCTATTATAGATTTTAATTTATATAGTGAGTATAGGGTAAATGGGTGAGAAAAATCATTAATACAAATGACTTCTGCACCCATTTATTAATTCCAATATTTTCTATAAAATCATTGATTGTACTATAAAACTTACTGTATTTACAGGAAATAATACATCAAAAAGTTACTGCAATATATTATACTCTTAACAACTTATATCTGTAATCTTTGTCAGTGTTAGCTCTATGAAGTTTATCAATATTACCTTCGTTTAACAGCAGTTCATTAGCTTACTGACCATATCGGCACCTTCCTGCCTGCCTTTCTCCAGACCTTTCTCCAGACCTTTTTCTATTCCTCTATTTTCAATAATATCAAGAACTTCACACATATATTTAGCCTCCTTTTCATTAGCTTCATTTATTGAATCTTCAAATCTTTTATCTCCTGTCATAACGGACATAAGGGTTAGTAATTCATTTATATGCTTTTATTGTATAATCCTTTTGGATTATATGAGTTGTTTGTCTGTAATTGATGCAGATAATCAACAAGAATCCTAAAAATCACTTTTAAATAATGCTATCTTTTCCTCATCCAAATATGCTATCTCAAAAAGATTGATTTTTGTAATCATTAACGAATGGTTTTAATCTGTCATTAACATTAACAATATCGAGTATATTAATCGGATAGTTCCATCTCTTTTTGTATCCCTAAATATAACACCAGGGTAATCACAGGATATTTAGTCTTATATCTATATCGTTTTTAGTTTGTCTTCCATACTCTATACCGTCATAGCTGATTACTCTTAAAGGCATCAGCTTATCAGGTACGGTTTGATTTTCAAAACCTAATAAAGCAATATTTATACGGCTGTGTTGCCAATACTTAGCAACATCTCTATCCTGAGAATGGACGCTACCGTCAATCTTTAGCATGTTGCTTGTAGGTGTATCAAGTAGAGAATTTTTCATCCACTACATTTTCACCATTAAATAGAAGTACATTTACTATGTCTGAAAAAGACATCATCGAATTGTTCCAACATCTTTTTGTGATATATCTTTCTCTTGCATATTTCGCTCCTTTTATTATAACAAAGAAATATTTTTGAATCCACGTTACGATAAAACTTAAGAATATAAGTATGGAAAATTTATAAAAAAGTTATACGTAGGATTATTGTTAAATCCTTTTATATCTTTATTATACCAATTAAAAATCTTATTACAATACTGTAATTTAAGACTAAAATTATTTTGATATAGAAAATAAATTACAAGAATAAATATAAATAAAAAAATATAGAAATGCAGGTATTTTAAAGGACAGCTAATATAGTAAAAATAAAAATTATAGAAAAAAAGAGAAGAGGAGGAGATATGCTGGAGGCTTTGTGGGCAAAGAAAGAAGAAAAGGACGGATTGATGTATTGGTTACCACTCACGGTTCATTTAGAAGATACGGGAAGAATTATGGGACTTTTGTGGGAACATTGGATAAGTGAGGGGACAAAGAGAACCATTGCAGATGATACGGATATTGGAAAAGCAGATAGCAGTATTTATAGGATGCAATTCATGATATAGGTAAGGCAAGTCCGGCTTTTTCAGCTAAAAGAAAGGCTTTGCGAATTCTAAGGACTTAGATAAGGAGTTGATAGAAAAAGTTGCTCAGTGTAGGGTTTATAGGCATTGATTCACCGGATTTGCTCTCATCACCTGAAAAACACCGCATGGACTTGCAGGAGAGGTGATATTAAGTGTATTAAGCGATAGATTTAAAAAGGAAAAATGACATAGGTTCTATCGTAGGTGGGCATCATGGCAGGCCTATAGATAATAAAAGTATGATTTCTGAAGCACTTAAATCATATAAGAAAAAAATCTCTTCCAAAGTGAAAATGAGGGACAGTGATACATATAAAAAGATGGTTAAGTCTACATACAGATATTTTTAAACAATGCATTAAAAAATAGTAGCTTTGAAAAGATGTGAGGATATACCGATACTTCTCACAACCTGCACAGGCAATGCTTCTAGGGACTTTTGACCATGGCGGATTGGATCTCCAGTAATACATACTTCTTTCCCACTAATTGGAATTTTTGATAATGACGATATTGATATGGACAAGAGATGTGAGTATGGTTTTACAAAAGTGGAAAATATTCAAATCGGTAGTGATATGTGGTTGCCAGAAATGTATGCTGATTGTAAGGGACTTGTTTAAGGAGAGATTCGGTTTTTGCACCAAGAGATGTACAATCAAATATTTGCACAGACAATCAGCAATGCCAAGAATCCAGGACTTATAATACTTGAAGCTCCTATGGGACTTGGAAAAACAGAAGCGGCACTTGTGGGTGCTGAAGAACTGCTGTAAAAGTCAGGAAGAAGCGGACTGTTTTTCGGGATTACCGACACAGGCGACATCTAATGGTATATTTCTAAGAATAATCAGTTGGCTAAAAAAAGCAGAGTGTGGAATTAGGTGAAAAAGAGGATTAAGACTGGTACATGGCAAGGCTTTTTAAATGAGGAATATAATAATCTTACGAGTGCTTCAAATATAGATATTGATGGAGATAATGAAGGCACAGAGGGTTTCGTAGTGAATCAGTGGTTTTGTGGAAAGAAGACAGCCATACTGGATGATTTTGTAGTAGGTACTGTAGATCAGCTTTTGATGATGGCACTAAGGCAGAAAGCATTTGGCCCTAAGGCATCTTGGACTCAGTAAAAAGATTGTCGTAATTGATGAGGTACATGCTTATGATGCATATATGGATCAATATTTAAATATGGCACTTGAATGGCTTGGAGCTTACAATGTACCGGTAATACTCTTATCTGCAACATTACCGAAGAAAAGTAGAGTTGATTTTATAAAACATTATCTGATGGGTAAGGGAGTGAAGCTAAGCAGAGAGGATATGAGCAGTCTTATGGTGGAAGATTACCCTTTGATCACTTACACTGATAATGATAAAGCATTAAATGTAAAGGACTTTGCACAGATAGAAGATAAGAGAATCGAGATAAAATATACTGACACCGAGAACTTGCCTAAGCTGCTGGATTGCTTGCTTGACGGGGGAGGTAATGTCGGTGTTATTGTAAATACAGTGAAAAAAGCACAGAATATTGCCAAAAGAGCTGTCAGAGAAGTTTGGTGATGAAAAATGTTATGTTGCTTCATTCTTCGTTTATAGCTACGGACAGAGTGAAAAATGAAGAAAAGTTGATGAAATATCTTGGTAAAGACGGAGAAAGACCGGATAAGTTGATTGTAGTAGGAACACAGGTTATAGAGCAGTCTTTAGACATTGATTTTGATGTAATGATAAGTGATATTGCTCCTGTAGACTTATTGATACAAAGAATGGGAAGACTCCATAGACATACAAGAGATAATAGACCGAAGGAAACATGAAAAACCTGTACTGTATGTTTGTAGGTAATGACAAGAACTTAGAATTTGAAAGTGGCTCAAAAGGCAGTATATGGAGGATATCTGTGAGCAAGGACAGGTTACTTTTCTAGGTGACAACATACGACTTCCAAGTGATATATCAAGGCTGGTACAAGAAGTCTATGATGAGAATATAGAACCGGATCTACCTGATGAATTAAATGAGAAGTATAGTGAATATAAGGCAGAATATAAGGCTTTGGTTAACAGTAAAGAAAGCAGAGCCGGAACTTATAGATTAAGTAGCCCCGTATTAAAAAAACGCATATCTAAGGAACCGAACCTTATCGGGATGGCTTTAATAATCAATCAAGGGCTTCCAGCGAGGAAGATGGGTAACTCTCAAGTTAGAGATACACAGGATACCATAGAGGTAATTGCATCTAAAGAAGTTTAGAGACGGATATACTACTTTTGACGCAGTGAGGACATATCACAAAAATATTGAGAGATGCTAAAAACAGCAAAAAGACTTGCAAGTTGTACAATAAAACTTCCAAACAGACTCTCAAAGACCTATAATATAGACGAGACTATACGAGAGTTAGAAGATTTTTTTACATAAACAATTTGCAAAAAAATGGGATAATTCAGCATGGTTAAAGGGAAACTTTATGTGCAATGTTTGATGAGAATAACGAGTGCAGTATAAATGGAGTAAATATGGTATATGACGAAAAATATGGTTTGATATCAAAGGGGAAAATGATGCCAAGGTATAATTTATTGGATGAAAAAGTGGATTCAGGTTGCAAGTAAGGACACTGTAGAAAAGGTTTCCATAAAAGAACTTTTTGCCGGTGCAGCTAAGTACAAAGAATTAGCCGGAGATATGAAGACTCAGGATTTTGCAGTAATGAGAGTTATGTTGGCAATCCTTCATACAGTCTTTTCAAGGTTTGATTCAAACGGAGAACCATATGAGTTTTTCGAAGTGGATGAGGAGAGTTTTTACAGATTGGAGAACTTGAAGAAAATGATTTGGAAGATTATGAAGATGCATTGTATCAGACTTGGATAGATATATGGAATGCCAAAAGAGTTTCCAAAAGTGGTGTATGAGTATTTGGAAAAATGGAGAGAAAGGTTTTTCCTATATGATGACAAATACCCTTTCTTTCAAGTGACAAAAGAGGTGATAGAAAAGGATGCCGCCGGTGGAGGAGAGTTTTACGGAAAAAACATAAATAGACTTGTTTCGGAGAGCAATAATAAGCAGGCATATTTTTCTCCTAAAGATGAATCTTATAAGGAATATATTGATGATGATGAATTGGCAAGATGGCTTATAACATTACAGGGATATATAGGTACATCTGACAAGAAAAAAAGGTTGGATCTGCAAAGACATATTCTAAGGGAGTGGCTGTATGATTTGGGAGGAGTATATCTTCAGGGCAATAATATATTTGAAACATTGATGCTAAATTTTGTGATTGCTCATAATGAAAACAACAATTTATTGAAAAACTCAGAAACCATGTTGGAAGCAGAAACAATAGAGAAAAAATATAGAGTTGTATTTTTCATAATGGAATTGACAATATTGCTTCACTCTATACTGCCTGGTGTGAGAAATATTTATAGATCCGAACAGAACAAAAGGAAGATAAGTTTGTATGCTTTATAGCAAAAGTTGCCTGAGATAGAACACTCAGATGCTTTTTTAGAGCCTATGACAGTCTGGAAATATAATGATACCGGTGAATATAAGGATAAATATAGACCAAGAAAAGCATGATGCAAATAAGTCAATGTAGGCGAAACTTCGGACTGTTAACAGAGTGGGTGAGGGCACAAGAAAACCCGGAGTTATAGAATGGCTAAATAAACTGATGATATATCAGAGTCGGAAGAACTAGTATTTAAAAAGGAAAAATATTACATTGTGTGCAGTATGTATGCTGGATGACGGCAATGCTGCTTCATGGGCACCCTATAGATGAGGTGGAAGATACTCTTAACCTTAAAGAAAGAGTTTTGGTAGACACCGGAAATACCGGTTGGATAATCAGAATAAATAAAACTATTTCAGATACTAAGAAAACTATCAAAAAGCGTATTAGAAAAAGTTTATAAAATGATTTATTAGAGAAATAGAAATATGGGAAGGCTGATGTATTCAAAAATATGTGGAACAGTTTTATTTTAGAATAGACTTATCATTTAGAAAGTGGATTGAAAGCATTGATATTGATAATGACAAGGATACAAAGAGATTGAATGGAATGGAATATTTTAGCTATGAAAGAGTATGTGGATGAGTTAGTGTCAAGTTCCGGTTTAAGAGATTATAAAGGTATAGAGACAAAGGTACCGGTATAAAGAATATTGCAACGATATATAATTCATTTTATATAGATTAAATCAAAATTAAGGAGGTTAGATGGAGAGTGTAAAAAAGTGTTATCGGGAGAATTCTTAAAGAGCTGTATGCTATGCAGGAATATTCCACAGGAAAGGCAATACTTTCCGGGCTAAGGAATTCTATCGGAAGAGATTATGCCGATATGGCGGATATAATGCCTGTTGTTTTTGAGAAATTACCTGAAAGCTTTCTTGGAAACAGTAAGAAGATGACTGATGAGGAAATTTGTATATTGAGCTGTTTACAGTTGTATGCAATACATCAACAGGGGGAAGATCTTTGTGTCAATACTGCTGAAGAAGGATACAGTAATGTAGGAACAAGTCTAAAGTCACTTAGATTAGGTGATGATACTACAGCACCGGACAGAAGATTTAATGCAATGATTACGTCAACGGACTTTGACGAATTGACAGTACATTTAAGGCATTTGATAAGGTTATTGAAGTCAAAGCAAAAGGGGTGTAAGGATTGACTATGGCAGGCTTGCAGAAGATTTGTATTATATAAGAAAGAATAAAAAACAAAGACAATATTATTTTAAATTGGGCAAGAGAATATTATAAGTTCAACAGTAAAGGAGAATCAAATGAACAGTAGATTATTTTTGGATATGCATATTATACAGACATTACCACCTTCAAATATCAATAGAGATGATACAGGAAGTCCCAAAGACAGCTCTATATGGTGGGGTGAGAAGAGCAAGAGTGAGTTCACAGTCATGGAAGGCCGCCATGAGAAATTACTTCAAGGAAAAGTGGTGAAGTGGCTAATGTAGGTGTAAGAACAAAAGATATAGTAAGCTATGTTGCAAAGAAGATTGTAGAGATAGATAGTACCATTCTTGAGAAAGAGGCGATGGACAGAGCAGCCGAAGCTATAGAAAAAGCCGGAATAAAACTGAAAAGATAATAAAGATAAGAGTGCAAAAGAAGCTAAGGCTCTGTTCTTCCTTGGAGAAAATCAGGCAAGAGATATTGCTAAAATAGCAGCAGAAGCACAAGAAGATGCAAAGGGGCAAGTTGGTACTGGATAAAGATTTATGTGCAAAGAAAGTTTTAAACGACAACGTTGCGATAGATATAGCATTATTTGGAAGAATGGTGGCGGATGACCTCAAGTTTGAATGAAGATGCATCTTCACAGGTAGCTCATGCTATTTCTCACATGGAGTACAGACTGAGTTTGATTATTTTACTGCAGCAGATGACCTTTCACCGGAGGACAATGCAGGAGCGGGCATGATTGGTAACGTTGAGTACAATTCATCAACACTTTATAGGTATGCAAATATTGCACTTCATGAATTTTTACATCAACTTAAGGACAAAGGGTAGTATGATAAATGCTACAAAGCTATTTGTAGAAGCTTTGCTAAGTCATTGCCTACAGGAAAGGTAAATACATTTGCCAATCAGACATTACCAAGTATATTGGTGATTAATTTGAGAGAAGATGAGACCGGTAAGCCTTGTAGAGTGCATTTTGAATCACCTGTGAAAATCAGAAGAAGGGGTATGTTGCAGGGTTCTATAAAAAGAATGTCGGATGAGATGGAAAAGATACAAAAGGTTTTGTACAGAAGCCTGTAAAGACACTTTGTTGGCGATAGACAATGTGGATGTTACAAATGGTGAGGAAGTGGAATCCTTTGAGGGAATTACTTGAAAAAGCTTGGGAGTAGAAATAGAAAAATTATCAATTTAGCTAAGAGGTGAAAATGTGAAAACTATATTATTGAAGTTTGCAGGACCAATGCAGTCTTGGGGAACCGACTCACATTTTGAAACCAGACATACAGATCTTTATCTCGTCAAAAAGTGCTGCTATAGGGACTAATAGGAGCAGCACTTGGAATAAGGAGAGGTGATAAGTCTATTGACGATTTTGACAGCCTTAAAATTTGCAGTGAGAGTTGATCAGGAGGGCAGTCTTTTGAAAGATTACCATATTGCGAGAAAATATAAGCCAAGCGGAGATTTTGACAGAACCTATGTAACAGAGAGGTATTATCTTGAAGATGCTGTATTTGTAGTAGCTATATCTCACGAGGATGATAATTTTATGAGAAGATATATGAAGCTCTAAAGAGACCATATTTTCAAAATGTTCTTAGGAAGAAGATCGATACCTGTTTTTGGCAGATTTTATTCTTGGAAATTTTTGATGGTGATATAAGGACTGCATTGGAAAAAATGTGAGTGGCAGGCAAAAGATTATTATAAGAAAAGATATAATACAAGTCAGAAATCACTGGATGTATATTGTGACAAGGGAGTTTTTAATAATACTGACAGAGAAATATTAAGGCAGGATAAGGTTATATCTTTTTCAAAATAAGAACAGACAGTTCAGTTTTAGATATGAAGATCATGCAAGATTTATGTAAAAACAGTATGTTTTGAATCTGAAGATACAAACCACAATATTTTTGATTTGGTAGGGTGAATGATATGTATATTTCAAGAGTTGAGTTAGATATATACAATAGACAGAAGATAAGAGATTTGACACATCTGGGAGCTTATCATAATTGGGTGGAACAAAAGCTTTAGAGAGATAACGGGTAGAAGCAGGAAGCTTTGGAGACTTGATAAGATAAATGATAAGAAGTATTTGATTGTTGGTAAGTGGAGAAAAAGCCGGACTTAAAAACTGCTGGAAAAAAATATGGTGTAGACAGCGGTGCAGTAACAAAGGAATATGATGCATATATAAGCAAGATAAAAACCGGTATGAAGCTACGCTTTAGACTTGTAACAAATCCTGTACATGCGGTGATGGAAGACGGTAAGCGAGGTAGTGAAAAAGCCACACATTACTGCAGAGTTTCAAAAGAAATTCTTTATGGACAGAACTACAAAAACGGTTTTGAAGTAAATGAAGATGAGGTGAATATTGTAGAGAGGGGTTTGAGCTGCTAAGAAAAATCCGGTTCAAATCCGGTAAAAGTGGTAAAAGGCAACATTTGAGGGGTGCTGACAGTAGTTGATGAGGATAGGTTTAAATTACTATTGGAGAAAGGCTTCGGTAGAGAAAAAGCTTATGGATTCGGACTTATGACAGTCATACCGATATGATAGTAGGGTGGGAGTATGGAAAAAGCCGAAAATAAATGAACTACCCAGAATAAGTGACAGAGTTACATTTATCTACATTGAGCATGCTAAAGTAAACAGACAGGATGGAGCTATAGTGGTATCTGACAGTAGAGGTACTGTCAGAATACCGGTAACAATGATTGGAGCATGATGTTGGGGCCCGGAACAGACATTACCCATAGAGCAATGGAACTGATAGGAGATATGGGCACAGGCATAATATGGGTAGGAGAAAAAGGTGTAAGACATTATGCACATGGTAGAGCATTGACTCATTCTACCAAGTTTTTTTGGAAGAGTCAGGCAAGATTGGTTACAAATGTAGAAGTAGAGTGGATGTTGCAAGAAAAATGTATATGATGAGATTTCAAGGGAGGATGTTTCATCATATACTATGCAGCAGCTTAGAGGACATGAAGGGTACAAGAGTCAGAGAGATTATATACGGGATTATCAAAAATATAATGTTGAATGGACCGGCAGAGATTATAAGGTTGATGATTTTACAGATGGAGATGTGGTGAATCAGGCATTGTCTGCAGGTAATGTAGCATTATATGGACTTGTATACAGTGTAGTATCAGCACTTGGAATATCTCCCGGACTTGGTTTTGTGCATACAGGTCATGATCTGTCATTTGTATATGATATTGCAGATTTGTATAAAGCAGATACAACGATTCCATTAGCATTTGAAATAGCAAGCGAGTTTGGAAAAGAAGATGATATTGGAAGTATTACCAGAAAAAAGGCAAGGGATATATTTGAGAAAAAAAAGCTTGTAAAGCAGATTGTATCAGACTTACAGTATTTGTGGATATAGGTGATGACGAAAAAGCTGGAAGGAGATTTCTTGCACTTTGGGATAATAAGGAGCAACTTGTAAGTTATGGTGTAAGTTATACTGAGGTGATGTGATATGCCGTTTACAGTAATTACATTAAAAAAAGGTACCACAGGCTCTTAGAGGTGATTTGACCAAATGGATGCAGGAGATAACTACAGGAGTCTATATTGGAAATTTCAACACAAAGGTGAGAGAAAAGCTTTGGAAGAGGGTGAAGGAGAATGTCGAAAGATGGAGAGGCGACTTTGAGCTTTTCTTACAGAAATGAACTGGTTATCAATTTGATACTCATAATACAAGCTTTTTCAAATATTGATATGGATGGCATACCTTTTAGTTTTTATTCCAAATGAGAATGTAAATGAACAAATAGAAATAAAAACATGGATTCAGCAATGCGGCAAAGTTTAGAAATGCTAAAAATATATGACACATAAGAGTAAAGCTTGATTCTAAGGATTTTGTTGTAATAGATATAGAAACTGACGGTTTGGATAAAGAGAAAGATGTTATTATAGAAATAGGAGCAGTAAAAATCCGAAGGTGGAATAATAAGTGAATTTCAAAGTTTTGATGAGCTATGAAGGTACATTGCCAAAAACATATAGTGGCAATGACAGGTATTACCACTAATATGCTACAAAAACAATGGGAAGAATTCAAAGTCGGTATTAAAGAGTTCCTGGAGTTTTATAGGTGATAGAGATATTATAGGGTATAATGTGAACTTCGATATTGAGTTTATAGATATTGCTCTATCAAAACTTCAGCTTGAAAAAAATTAAAAATAAGCGATATGATTTAATGAAGTTTGTAAAAAAATGAAAAAAACTTTTTCTGGCAAACTATAAATTACAAACTGTAATAAAGGAATATGGGGTTGGTGATGAAGTACCACATAGGGCATTAGAAGACGCAAGGCTATATACAAGCTTGCTGTAAAAGTAAATAAATTCAGGGATTTATATAGTCTGACATAGCGTGTTTAAGGGATCTTATTACTGTGTTCCCCGCGTAGGCGAGGGTGATCCTGTTAACACACGTTTTTCCTGCATTACCTTTGTGTTCCCCGCGTAGGCGGGGTGATCCTATGAAAATATGTTGCGTCTCTGTTGATGTGTTCCCCGCGTAGGGCGGGGTGATCCTCAAAACAGTTGTCTTTTTATCTCACCTTCTGGTGTTCCCCGCGTAGGCGGGGTGATCCAAAGTTACATGGGGCAAAATGTCACATTAACACAGTGTTCCCCGCGTGGGCGGGGGTGATCCTACACTTAGTAGACAAAATGCGTCATAAGTTTACACAGTGTTCCCACGCAGGCGGGGGTGATCCCAAAAGTGATAATGTAAATAAGAGTTTCACGAAGTGTTCCCCGCGTGAGGCGGGGTGATCCTACTGAGTTAAGAATGGCAGATAATAGAAATGTGTTCCCCGCGTAGGCGGGGGTGATCCCGAAGAAACATATCATTCCAGCGACCAACGTGTTCCCCGCGTAGGCGGGGTGATCTCATCCAAACCCGCTACCTGCTACGTTACATTTTTCTCGTGTTCCCCGCGTGAGGCGGGAGTGATCCTGGTGTATAACCAGGTGTAACATTTGTGATTGTGTTCCCCGTAGGCGGGGTGATCCTATAATCAAACAAAAAGGGTTTACTAGTGACTAGGTGTTCCCGTGCAGGCGGGTGATCCTACGCCCTGCATCAATGCCCACGGATCAGTCGTGTTCCCCGCGTAGGCGGGGGTGATCCCTATGGCGATATAGGTTTATGGCTATTAGAGTGTTCCCCGCGTAGGCGGGTGATCCTTCGCCTGCTGGCGTAGTTTTAGGCATATTGTAGGTGTTCCGCGAGGCGGGGTGATCCCTATAGCACCCCCACCATTGCACCTACCCAGTGTTCCCCGCGTAGGCGGTGATCCGGATAAGCAGAGAATGGACGCGTTTGAGTACAGTGTCTCCCGCGTAGGCGGGGGTGATCCTCAACCCAAATTTTGAATTGTACGCAATTAGTAGGTGTTCCCCGCGCGTAGGCGAGGGTGATCTAACCCAAATTTTGAATTGCTACGCAATTAGTAGTGTTCCCCGCGCAGGCGGGGGTGATCCTCTGCGGTAGCCATCCAGCTTTAACCTGAGTCAGTGTTCCCGCGCGTAGGCGGTGATCCTACAAAAACAACGAATTTATTTTCTTTGCTATGTGTTCCCCGCGTAGGGCGAGGGTGATCCCAAGACAATTGCTATTATAGATGATATGGTTACAGTGTTCCCCGCGTAGGCGAGGTGATCCTGCCAGAGCTACTGCAAAGTATAATGACTATCAAGTGTTCCCCGCGTAGGCGGGGGTGATCCTGCAAGAAGTAAATTTTATAATCGTTAGTCGGTGTTCCCATGCAGGCGGGGGTGATCCCACAAAAACAACGAATTTATTTTCTTTGCTATGTTCCCCGCGTAGGCGGTGATCCTGAATTAAAGTATCCCACAACTGTTTTGATTCTGTGTGTTCCCGCGTGGGCGGGGTGATCCCTCACGACGACTTAGCAAGCAGGCAGAGACATTGTGTTGGGGCTAGTCGGGAAATGATAGTCAGAAGAAAGGTGGTGTGGCTCAAAATGAGTCACACCACCCTGTATTTTACATAAAAGATGGCTAACGATAACCATCTTTCTCCGTTAAATAGTTATAATGTAACTATGCTTATAGTTAATTATTATAACGACTTTTTGAAAATAGGTCAACAGAAAAATCAACTTTAGCTTATATGAATTGAGTTTCACCTGATGACGATCCAGTCTCATACCCTAGTTATGGAGGATTTAGATTTTTCCGGACTGTTAGTCAATTGTTCGGACAAGGGAAGAACAGGGTATAACCTCATTAGTGATGGCGTACACTTATGCAAATATGCGAGGAATTCGTTCTATTGATCGTATTGAGATTTATGCGAAAGGGATATTGCTTTTTATCTGAGCTCAGGGAGGAAGCCTAAAAGAGATGCTTTTTATGATTTTAAAGGTAGAGAAACTTACTTCAAATATCCTAGACGACTTAAATTATCAGTTTATGAGACGATTACAAAAAGAAGGGCTTGTAACATTAAAAAGAATTGTTTATTGATGGAACAAAAATAGAAGCTAATGCTAATCGTTATACTTTGTGTATGGCGTGAGTATTAATTATCATCTATAGGTCTTCTGGATTCTATCGATAGCTTTTATTCAGAATATAATTCTTTTTACAAGATAATGGTTTTCGGGGAGAAGTACAGCTTGAGCACAAATGTTTGTAATTGACGGAATTGATAAAGTTAGAGATGTTATTGAAAAGAATAGAAAAAGAAAGATTACAAAACATAAAAAGCTATCTAATAACTGCATTATAGAGATTGATAACTGCTCGCCTCTTGCGAAATGCTGAGCTACAGAAAAAACCTTATGGCTTATAGCTGACGGAGAAGGTATTGTATTTGTTAACGGAAAGGGTAGAGAGAAAGCCGACTTCAACAACCATGTGAAGAACTTGAGCATTGTGGACGGCGATTAATGAGCTCTAAAGATGCTTTGAAATTATGGGGAAAAGATAGAAACAGCTATTCAAAACTGATTTGGAAGCAACTTTTATGCGAATGAAGGAAGATCATATGCTTAATGGGCAGCTAAAAGCCTGCATACAATGTACAGATAGCAGTAGAGAATTATTTTTATTGTACATAGTTATGTAAGTATGATCGCATTTACAGACTATAACACTCGATTTCCTGTCCTTGAAAAGCATAGAGAGCATTTGGAGAAGTGCTTGAAAGAAGTTACGGCAGATAGCGGCTGTTGGTAAGTGAAAAAGTCTCTTATATCTAAAAGAAAAATAAGATAGATAGTTATATAAAACTACTAGGATCATGAGCGAAAAACGAGGCATACAGTAAAGATGTAGTAAAATACCACAACATGAGACACAACAGTATTTGAGGATGAGCAAGTCTATATCTGTCATGACGGCCGTGAACTGAGACATATCAACACAGAAAAGAAAGAACAGAATGGTTATACACAAACATATGAAGTATATGGATGTTCAGACTGTAGTGGATGTGAACATGAAAGTCTAAATGTTTATACAAGTATAATCCCTGATAAAGATATTGATAAGAATAAAAAGTAATGAAGATCAATGAAGTATGGGAAGAGCTCCGAGAGAAGTCACAGATGCTAACATACAGAGTGAAAAGGTATTCTGAAACGACAGATACGCTCTATTCAAACAGAAGGTCATTTTTGGAGATATTAAAGAGAGATGAAGATTTCGACGCTTTAACTATCGTACTTCAGATAAGGTTTATAAAGAATTTATGCTTTTTGCAATAGGAAGAAATATAACAAATATCATCGTTTTCTCATGCCAAACTAAAAGAAATTTGAAGGAAAGACTACAGGAGAAAAACAGCATAGTAAAAATGCAAAAGCAAAATTTCAGCCAAGGGTTTTATGTCCAAATAGCTCAGTATTATAGAAAGTAAAATATCCTGACAAAGTCATAAAGCCAAAACGCCTTGTATTTGTCAGGATATTTCTATTTCGTTCTGTGGGATTAAAATTCAGTATTTCCGACAGCCCCAACACTTGAAAACCCAAAAAGATTGAAGGGGCGAGAAGGATCACCCCGCCTACGCAGAACACATAAACCTTACGGAAAGAGGTTTTTAAATGGAAGGATCACCCCGCTCACGCGGGGAACACCACCATGACTGGCGCGATTTAACATACCCTGATCACCCCGCCTACGCGGGGAACACAGCTTGCTACGCTTAAAGATGTTTAACAACTCAGGATCACCCCGCCTACGCGGGGAACACTGGAAGCACTGGAAAAGGAGTTCGAAAATAGAAAGGATCACCCCCGCCTACGCGGGAACACCGATTTATCGTGTTGAATTAGGGAATTTGGTTGGGATCACCCGCCTGCGCGGGGAACGTCATTCTTTCAAAAATTCTCATGTAATCGATCACTCGCACTACGCGAGGAACACTAATAAATGACAGCAAAAGAATATTTGAGTCAGGATCACCCGCTCACGCGGGAACACGAAATATCAAGTTGATACTTTTCGCATCTCGTCAAGGATCACCCACTCACGCAGGGAACACCTTACTAAATATGTATTTGATCCAGAAAATGAGGGGATCACCGCTCACGCGAGGAACACTCACACTGATTTGACAAAAATAATTTCATTTGGCTTGGGATCACCCCGCCTACGCGGGGAACACTCCAACATCTTGTTCGCATCTATACCTGCTAGGATCACCCCGCCTACGCGGGGAACACATACCCTAACTGCATAGATGTTGAGTTCTGCGGGATCACCCCCGCCTACGCGGGGAACACTCATTGCCTGTAATGCCCATCTCTATAAGTGTAGGGATCACCCCGCCTGCACGGGGAACACCCCTGCCTGCCTTAGTAAAAAGGTCCTTGTGCGGGATCACCCCCGCCTACGCGGGGAACACTTTTCACAATTTCACACTCAAATAGTTAATTTGGGATCACCCCCGCCTACGCGGGGAACACGTCTTATTTCCTTATCGTCGCTATATTCTTATCAGGGATCACCCCGCCCTACGCGGGAACACTTCCATGCAGTCCGTGGTTAGGTGTGGGTAATGGGATCACCCGCCTACGCGGGGAACACCAAGCATTTGTATTTCGGATGATGACAAAAATAGGATCACCCCCGCCTACGCGGGGAACACTAAAGTGGGTAGGCTATCAAGAAAAGGATAGCAGGATCACGGGGCTGTCGGGAAATACTGAATTTTAATCCCTACAGAACGAAAGTAGAAATATCTGACAAATACAAGGCGTTTTGGCTTTGCGACTTTGTCAGGATATTTTACTTTTCTATAATACTGGCTATTTTGGGGCATAAAACCCCCTTGGCTGAAATTTTGCTTTTGCATTTTTTACTATGCTGTTTTCTCCTGTAGTTTTCCTTCAAATTTCTTTAGTTTGGCATGAGAAAAACGATGATATTTATTTATATTTCTTCCCTATTGCAAAAAAGCATAAATTCTTTATAAACCTTATCTGAAGTACGATAGTTAAAGCGTCGGAAATCTTCATTCTCTTTAATATCTCCAAAATGACCTTCTGTTTGAATAGAGCGTATCTGTCGTTTCAGAATACCTTTTTCACTCTGTATGTTAGCATGTGACTTCTCTCGGAGCTCTTCCCATACTTCATTGATCTTCATTACTTTATTCTTATCAATATCTTTATCAGGATTATACTTGTATAAACATTTAGACTTATGTTCACATCCACTACAGTCTGAACATCCATATACTTCATATGTTTGTGTATAACCATTCTGTTCTTTCTTTTCTGTGTTGATATGTCTCAGTTCACGGCCGTCATGACAGATATAGACTTGCTCATCCTCAAATACTGTTGTCTTCATGTTGTAGTATTTACCTATATCTTTACTGTATGCTCTTGTTTTTCGTTTTTCATGATCCTGTAGTTTTATATAACTATCTATCTTATTTTCTTTTAGATATAAGAGATTTTTCTCACTACAATAGCCGCTATCTGCCGTAACTTCTTCAAGCACTTCTCCAAATGCTTTCTTATGCTTTTCAAGGACAGGAATCAGTGTGTTATAGTCTGTACGATCATTACTTACATAACTATGTACAATAAAATAATTCTCTACTGCTATCTGTACATTGTATGCAGGCTTTAGCTGCCCATTAAGCATATGATCTTCCTTCATTCGCATAAAAGTTGCTTCCAAATCAGTTTTGGAATAGCTGTTTCTATCTTTTCCCATAATTTCAAAGCATTCTTTATAGCTCATTAATCGCTGTCCACAATGCTCAAGTTCTTCATATAGTTGTTGAAGTTTTGGCTTTCTCTTACCCTTTCCGTTAACAAATACAATACCTTCTCCGTCAGCAATAGCCATAAGGTTTTTCTGTAGCTTAAGCATTTCAAGAGGCGAGCAGTTATCAATCTCTATAATACGGTTATTAGATAGCTTTTTATGTTTTGTAATCTTTCTTTTTCTATTCTTTTCAATAACATCTCTAACTTTATCAATTCCATCAATTACAAACATTTGTGCATTTCCAAGCTCGTACTTCTCCCAAAACCATTATCTTGTAAAAAGAATTATATTCTGAATAAAAGCTTTATCGATAGAATCCAGAAGACCTGCTAGATGATAATTAATACTTCCACGCCATACAAAAAGTATAACGATTAGCATTAGCTTCTATTTTTGTTCCATCAATAAACAATTCTTTTTAATGTTACAAGCCCTTCTTTTTGTAATCGTCTCATAAACTGATAATTTTAGTCGTCTAGGATATTTGAAGTAAGTTTCTTACCTTTAAAATCATAAAAAGCATCTCTTTTAGGCTTCCTCCCTTGAGTAAGCCAGATAAAAGCAATATCCCTTTCGCATAAATCTACAATACGATCAATAGAACGAATTCCTCGCATATTTGCATAAGTAATAACTGCATACATCATGATAGGGTTATAATCTGTTCTTCCCTTGTCCGAACAATTGGCTAACAGTCCGACATCTAAATCCTCCATAACTTTTTAGGGTATAGACTGGATCGTCATCAGGTAAAACTCAATTCATATAAGCTAAAGTTGATTTTTCTGTTGACCTATTTCAAAAAGTCGTTATAATAATTAACTGTAAGCATAGTTACATTATAACATGTAACGGAGAAAGATGGTTATCGTTAGCCATCTTTTATGTAAAAGCTTTTAGGGTGGTGTGACTCATTTTGAGCCACACCACCCTTTCTTATGACTATCATTTCCGACAGCCCCAGTCCCAAGTTACAGCCCTAGCATATAAGGGCATTAAGCGGTGTTTCTCGCAGTAGGCGGGGCGATCTATTAAATCTTGAGCGACTTATCGAAGCAAAGGTGTTCCCCGCGTAGGCGGTGATCCCTCCACTATTTTCAGGTCTTATGTCTTCACTGGGTGTTCCCCGCGTAGGCGGGGTGATCCTCCACTATTTCAGGTCTTATGTCTTCAATGGGGTGTTCCCGCGTAGGCGGGGGTGATCCCGAACAGACAGCAAATACACTCATAGAGATGGGGTGTTCCCCCGCGTGAGGCGGGGTGATCCTGGCTGGCAGACATTGGAGGATATATTCTGTCAGTGTTCCCTAGTAGGTGAGGGGATTTAGTTTTTATGGGAGTTTGAGAGGGTGTTTTTGAAAGTTAATATTATATATTATGATGAGTATAAGAAAATGAGATAAAAAGTATACCGATAAAGTGATGAACTTGGACTTATAAATGGTAAAATATATGCAATTATGGGGGAAGACGAATGGCTGATATGTATTTAGTAATCGATTAGACAGGAGAAGATTATATGTATACGAGGAGTAATTTTATCATTATTGATAAATAAGGTATTTGTGATTCAGCTATTATAGATTTAAATTTATACAGTAGTATAGGGTAAATGGGTGAGAAAATAAATTATAGGTGCAAATATAAAAAAATAAAGGCATTTTTAATGTACAGCTATATACTAATATGAAAATACAAAAGATAGATAAGCAATGTAGATAAAATTAATAGCGGCTATATTAGCGGAAAGGATGCAATATATGAAAAAGCAGCAAACATCGGGTATGTGTGACAATGACAATATTTAAAGTTTTGGGAATTATGATTATTTTTGCCAATAAGTGTACTATACTTATTGGCAAAGGAATCAGAGTATAAGTGATTTATATTTATAACGGATCTTATTAAAGCGAGGGTGAGCCCTGCTTTTTGATGTATATTTCTATTATTACAATATATTTCGATAATATTTATATTATTATATGTTATAATATGAGCAGAATTTTGGGGTTTCTATCTAGAGACCTTTGGACTGTTTTTAGATTATTGGGAGGTAAATATGGCAAAGTATTTTCCATTATTTATAGATATAAGCAATAAGACATTTTTGGTGGTAGGAGCAGGAAATATAGCAGCAAGAAGGATTTTTAAAGCTCAAAGAATTTGGATGTAAAAAATAATAGTTGTAGCTAAGTCTATAGCTGTAACTATAATGGATTTGCAAGATGATAGACTTATTTTTAAAAGAAGAGCATATGACAGTTCAGATGTTGAAAATGTTGACTATGTTATAGCTGCTACCAATGATGAGGAATTGAATGAAAGAATCGTTTGGGACTGTAAAAGAGCAGGAGTTATAGTAAATGATGCTTCAAATTATAAAAAACTGTGATTTTACTTTCCGGGAATTATTACAGAGGAAGAGATGGTTATAGGGTTACTTCATCCGGAAGCGATCATAAATTGCAAGAAGAGTGGCTAGTGCAATAAGATATAATATAAAAGAAATCATTTCGGAATGTAAGAAAGAAGAAAGAGTGAAAATACAAAGCAGAAAGATTTTTGACTGAAATAGGAGGACATATGTTTAGAACCAGAAGACTGAGAGCAAATGTCAGTATCAGAAATATGGTGAGAGAAACAAGGATAAGTAAAGATGCCCTTATTTATCCTATGTTTTTGAAGAAGGCAAAAACATATTTGAAGAGATAGAGTCCATGCTGGGACAGTATAGAATGAGTATAGACAGATGTGACAGTATAATAGAAGAACTTTTAGATGTGGGTGTAAGTGCTGTAATGCTTTTTGGTATACCGAAGCATAAAGATGAAGTAGGCAGTGAGGCATACGATGATCTATGGAATTGTACAAGAGGCAATCAGATATATAAAGAAAATATCCGGGGATATATGTAATAGGTGATGTATGTATGTGTGAATATACTTCACACGGGCATTGCGGAATATTAAATAAGAATGATGTGGATAATGATACTACTATAAAGTACCTGGCAAAGATTGCACTCTCACAGGTAGAGGCAGGTGCCGATATGGTAGCACCTTCTGATATGATGGATGGAAGAGTGGAAGAGATAAGAACTCTTTTAGATGAAAAACGGATATAAGAATATTCCTATAATGGCATACTCAGCAAAGTATGCTTCAGCATTTTACGGTCCTTTCAGAGCTGCGGCAGATTCTGCACCTGCTTTTGGTGACAGGAAGAGCTATCAGATGGATGTACACAATGTAAGGGAAGCATTAAAAAGAAGTAGAAGAAGATATTTTAGAGGGTGCGGACATTGTAATGGTAAAGCCTGCAATGAGCTTTTTGGATATAGTAGCAAAGGTCAAGGAAATAACGAGATGTACCGGTGGCTGCATATTCTGTAAGCGGTGAGTATGCCATGGTAAAGTCGCTGCTAAGAACGGATTTATAGATGAAGAAAAGATAATGTGAGATGGCAGTATCCGCATTTAGAGCAGTGATATTTATATAATCATATTATGCAAAGGAATTGGCAAGGTGTATAGATAAGGGATAATCGGATGAAAAAAAGGAGTTATAGTTGCAAGTTTTGGAAATGTATGATGAAGATACAAGAAAAGACGATAGATGTAATAGAAAAATGATATTAGAGAGGCTTTTAATGACAGCTTATTTATAAGGGCTTGGACCAGTAATATTATAAGAGCAAAGTTAAAAAGGACCGAAAATCTTCATATAAATGATATTATAGAGGCTGTAGAAGAGGCTATAAGAGAGGGAGTAGAGGAGCTGCTGGTTATAAGTACACATATTATAAACGGTGTAGAGCATAATAAGGTAAAGGATACCGTATTAAGCTATAAGGATAAGTTTGAAAAGATAAAAGATCGGAAATGCACTCTTAGAAGATAAAGAAGACTTTGACTATATTGTAAAAGGTGTTGATACTCTTTATAAGAAAGGAGAGGATAAGGCATATCTTTTTGATGGGGCATAAGATGGCTCAGATCATGAGGAGGCAAAATAAAGTATATGAAGAGCTTAGAAATGAGCTTGTAGACTACGGAAGAGGCGATATATACATTGCATGTGTAGAAGGTTATCCATACATTGAAGATGTGATGCCAGAGCTTACAGACTATAAATCAGTGCATTTGGCACCTTTTTATGATAGTTGCAGGCGACCATCACAAAGAATGATATGGCAGGGTGATGAGGACAGCTTTAAAACAATGCTTGAAGAGAAAAGAAAAAGCAGGTGAGTTTTGAGTTAAAAGGTCTTGGAGAGTATGAATTTGTAAGAAAACTTTATACTAATGATGCAAATGAGGGCATTATATGTTTCATAAAGATACAATAAGAATAGGTACAAGAAAAGTGCTTTAGCACTTGCACAGAGCAAATTGGTGGGGATGCTAGTAGTAAATAGCTTCCCCATATGAAAAATAGGTATGTGCCAATGAATACTTTGGTGATAAAAAGGCTTGATATAGCTTTACAGGAAATAGGTGGAAAAGGTTTATTTACAAGGGAGCTTGAAGAAGCACTGATAAATGGTGATATAGATTTGTCAGTACATTCCAGCAAAGGATCTTCCTTTAGAGTTTGATAACAGATTAAAGCTTATGCCTGTTTTAAAAAGAGCGGCAGTCAATGATATTCTTGTGGTAAATAAAGATTTAAATACAGATATAAGAAACTTACCAATAGGATTTAGAATAGGTACAAGCTCAAAAAGAAGATACGAACAGTTAAGAATTTTTAAATAAAAATATTGAAATACTGCCTATCAGAGGAAAATGTAATAACCAGAATTGGAAGATATTTTCAGGGCGAGGTGGATCTGGAGTTATCTTGGCAAGAGCAGGGAATTGACAGGCTTATTGCTGATAATAAATATGCCGGAGAATATAGTGATATTTTGGAGAAGATAAGTATTTTTGATATCAATGAAAGAGATATATTGCCGGCACCTGCACAAGGAATATTATGCGCAGAATATGCAAATGATGATATGGTAGAGATACTTGAAAAAAATACAGGATAAAGAATGTGAGTATTTATTTATTGCAGAGAGAAGGTATTTAAGCGTATTGCAGGCGGATTGCCATACAAGTGCAGGTATTTATATATCTGATAATTCAAAAAATATAGTATAAAAGCTATTTTGATGGTAAATACATGGAGATGGACAGTATAGAAAATACATTAGAAAAATTTGCTGATTACAGTAGAGAAATTAGTGAGACAAATTAAAGAGGAAAATGTTTGATAAAGAAATAAAGAGTGTATCACTGGTAGGTGTGGGTCCGGGAGATGAAAACCTGCTTACATTAGGAGCATGATGAATGCATTGAAAAGCTGCAGATGTGATAGTTTATGACTAATCTGATAAATCCCACCATATTAAAACAGGGCAAAGATTAATGCAAAGCTTATTTATGCAGGTAAGATATCAGGAAATCATTATCTTACACAGGATAAAAATAAATGAAACCATCGTAGAATATGTCTCTTTAGGTGAATATGTGAGTCAGACTAAAGGGGGTGACCCCTATATTTTTGGCAGAGGCGGTGAAGAGGCCGAGTATCTCTTAGAAAGAAATATTGATTTTTGAAATAGTGCATAGGTGTCAGCTCATTCTATGCAGGTCTTGGCTATGCCGGAATACCTGCATGACATTCAGAGGAAAGCCGCAGAGTTTCATGTTTTTACCGGACATAAAAAGCAAGGAGAAGAACTTGACTTAAATTTTGAAAATATAGCAAAGCTTGAGGGGAGTCTGGTATTTTTGATGGGAATATCAAATTTAAGTTTGATAGTACAAGGTCTGTTATCAAATGGAATGAATAAGGATATTGGGGCTGCTGTTGATTGAAAACGGAACAAGGTATAATCAAAGGTATTCAGGTAAGCTCTCAAATATAGAAGAGATTGCAAAAAGAAAAATATTATTTCAGCGCTTATAGTGGTGGGTGATATGTGAAAAGAATCTTGCTTTCTACTAAAGAGATATTGCCTCTATCAGTGTAAAAATATACTTCTTACTGCCACTAAAACTCTGGTAGAAAAGATGTCACCTGAGTTTAAAAAGCTTGGAGCAAATATTTGTGAGATGAGTCTGAGTTGCTGCCCAAAAGAGATAGAAATTGATAAAAATACTTTTGTTTCCAGAACTGGAGCTTAGCCACGCATATTTTATTTACAAGTGCAAATGGTGTGGATATATTTTTGAAAGATAAAAACTATGATATAGATGTCAGGAGCTTATACAATAAAAATATGTGTGTATAGGGTAGCTGGAAGCAGTGAGGCTTTGAAAATATGGAGTGAATGCAGATTTTATTCCTAGTAAGTTTGAGCTCAAATGGTTTTGTGGAAGAAATTTTTACCAAAACTTGATAAAACAGCAAGAGTACTTATGTTAAAGAGCCAATCTTGGAAATGACAATCTTCCAAACGGACTTAAAAACAGCAGGTATAGAGTTCCGAGATATTTCTATCATGAGCACAATTATTGACTACAGAAGAAGTTTCGAGCTCAATGGAAATAAAGAGATTTGATTATGGTCGTGGCAGAGTGCAAGTGCCGCAAAAGCTTTGTATGAGATGATAGAGGATAAATCCGCTCTTTTAAACAGATTGGTATCTATAGGCCCTGTGACCACAAGGCTCTTAGAATTTGAGTATAGAGAATTGATTACAGCAAAACAATATGATGTAAAGGGATAGATGGATGAAATCAAGAAATTATAAAAAGTCTGAGAAGTACTTTCAAAATATCTAAAGAGATATTCCGGGCAGGTGTGAGACTCACCAGTTCGTGCAGCAAGAGCGGTACACAGAGATCCGGTATTTATAAAGTCAGGCTTAGGCCCAAAAGATAGTTTGATGTAGATGGAAATGAATATAGATTATGTATGCTCATAGGACCGGCACTACTCGGAGATCATCATCCATATGTACTTGAAAAAGGTGAAAAGCATTAAAAAGGGAGCTTAGTTTTGGTGCTCCCACAGAGAAGGATATATATTGGCTGAAATGATAAATGAAGCAATGCCTGTTATGGAGCAGAGTAGGACTGGTAAATTCAGGTACAGAGGCTACAATGAGTGCCATAAGACTTGCAAGAGGATATACAAATAAGGACCTTATTTTAAAATTTACAGGTTGCTATCATGGTCACTCAGACGGACTTTTGGTTAAAGCCGGAAGCGGTGTGCTTACAGAGGCAATTTCTTCAAGTGGTGGAGTACCTAATGACTATGCAAAAAATACTGTTGTTGCAGATTTTAATGACAGAGAAAGTGTCAAAGCATTATGTCGATAAATACATGACAAGATAGCAGCAGTTATCGTAGAGCCTGTAGCTGCAAATATGGGTGTTATTCCTCCAAAGGACGGATTCCTTGAATTTCTTAGAGAGATCACAAAAAAGAATAATGCTCTTTTGATATTTGATGAAGTTATTACAGGGTTTAGACTGGCAAAGGGAGGGGCCTGTGAATACTTCGGAATAAAGCCAGTTTGATTACTGTAGGTAAGATAGTAGGTGGAGGTATGCCACTTGCGGCTTATGGTGGAAAGAAAGAGATAATGGCTCATATCAGTCCTCTTGGAGATGTATATCAGGCGGGTACTCTGAGTGGAAATCCGATAGCAACAACAGCGGGTATTGCAACTCTGAGGGTATTGTTTTCAAAACCCTGAGTTTATGCACATATAGATGAGAGATACAGGACTTTTAGCTGACAGTATTGAAAAAGATAATGAATGAGGGAGAGAAAAAGTACATATAAATAGAGTAGGCTCTTGTATCAGTATTTTTCACATCAAAGAATGTGGAGTGCTATGAGGATGTACTAAGCTGCGATCTTGACAAATATGCAAGTTATTACAGTTTTTTAAGAGAGAATGGTATATATGTGGCTCCAAGTCAATTTGAGGCTTTATTTATATCCAATGCACATAGAATGAATAGACATAATAAGTCACTTTGGATGTGATAGCTGAGTTTGGGGAAAAAGAATGATCTTACTCCTAAGCCTCAGTTTTAGAAACACTCCACAAAGAATAAGAGAATATTTTGCTTTTGAAAATGAGGATAAAGAAAGGCTGTTAAAATCTCTTTGTAATGATGAACTGATAGATGAAGCTGCAATACTTACTACATGCAATAGAACGGAGATATATATTAGTACAAGTAATGAAAAACACACGATAGTATTATTAATCTGATTTTAGAAAAATGTGAAGAAATAATAGGTCTGAATCTAGAAAACCTTAGAGACTATTTTGATCTTTTATACTAGGGAAAATGCAGGTTTCTCATCTTTTACAAAGTCAGTGCAGGCCTGGATTCTATGTTGATAGGTGAAGATCAGATACTTGGGCAGGCAAAGGACACTAATGGATTGCAAAGAATGCAATACAGCACATATATATCTGAATACATTGTTTAGAGATACCATTACTGAGGCAGATAAAAACTGAAACATTAATTTCAAAAATCCGGGAGTATCTACGGCGACTTTGGCACTTTTCAGGGCGGCAAGGGATGTTGTAGATTCTTTTGATGGAAGAAGTCTGCTTCTAATAGGAGCATCCGGAAGATTGGAGATAGTGCTAAGATGCCCTCGGGCTATGATTTTTCACATATATGTTACTAAAGAAGACATAATATGATATGTCTCCAAAGGTAACAAATAGAGTAAAGTATAATAGAATATAATGACAGATATAAGTATATAGAGGATGCGGATGTTATTATTTCGGCTACAAGTGGTCCACATTTGCTCTGACAAGGATCACATTCAGAGATAATATAATGCTTGGAAATAAAAAGTATTTATTGATTTTGGCGGGTACTATGTGATATTGATGAGAGAATAAGAATTTGGACAATATATATTATTACAATATGGATGATATGAAGAAGTTTGCAGATGAAAACAATGAAAAAGAAGATGAGCATTGAAAAAGCTTTCCTATGGTAGATGAAGGGTGGAAAGTTTTTGAAATGGGCATTATTTCAAGAAAACTTAAAAGTTTTTCAGATGCAACTGAAAGTCTTGAAAGAAATGGCAGAAATTGGTAAAAAGACTGGAACATTTATTTTATAAGATAAGAGATAATGGAAGTTTGGAGGCATTACAGTCAATTATTGATATTTTTCAGTATAAAAATAAATTATTGACTGATTATTTAATAGCTAGAACTATTATTTTTCCATATTGAACAAATATATTTAATATAAATGTTTATATAACAAAAATACTTTGGAAATCTTTTTGCAAATACAGTATAAAAATACAAATCAAACAATAAAATATTGAAAAATAGCCTAAATGTATATTTATTATATATTTTATGAAAGATTTGCAATTGACAGAGATTGACTTGATATGTATAGAGAAAAAGGTTGGCCAATCCTTATATCAGAGAACTTTATATATGTGCGTAGATGATGCTTTGATATTAAAATCCAGTTGGTTGGGTCACACGTTAGGAGGTATAGTCACTCTGGGACTATATTTTATCTCATCAGCTCCACCGCAGATATGACTAACGGGTATTACGCTAGTAGGATATATTCATCATATAGACAGTACATATAGTATAAGTGGAAAAACATATGATGGAAGTGAGGAGAGAGGCGTGCCTTTGATTTCTGAGGAGAATAAGAAATGGAGAAAGATCCAGTAGCAAGTCAAATCGACATAGGCAGAATACAAGGAATACTTTAAGAAGTTTTTTGGAAGATGGTAAAGATGTATTACATATTTTGTCTCTCATCAAGTATATCCGATTCGTATCTATCAGCGATGGCAGCAGTGAAGGAAACTTAGCGAATATCCTGGAAAGACAATTTCATCTAGTAGACTCTTTATCCCGCCAAAGTCAGTATGGGCCTGTTGATTGATATTTTGGCAGAACAAAGGGATGAGGGGATACCTATTAGACAAACTGAAGAATTATGCAGAAAAACTCCCAAAAAGTATATTAATCACTGGTTCTTCTCTACCGATTTAACTACTCTACCCTTTGAAAGAAAATAGTCTGTAGTAATTTTGTCATCAAGATAGGTAAGACATTCAATCTTTGCCCGCTTGTGTGTTGGAGTGGAGGGCAAACGTCGTTATTGGAAAAAGCTAAAGAGACTGAAAAAAGACCATAGAAGCTAGAGTTTCCAGAATGGAAATACAGGCGGTTGATGGAAAGAGAATATGCCGGAAGAGTGTTTTATAAGTCCACGCAGATTCAGAGAAAGAGAGGCAGCTAAATTCGAGTATGTGAGCGCGTTTTCCAAATTCGCGAAATATTGAGATTAAAGAAATAGTCATATTATAGGTGCTCACACAGGTCCCGGAACAGTCGCTGTACTTTTTGTTGGAGACAAGAGATAGTATTAAAATTTTCAAAAGAATGAAAAGATGCTTAGACCAGTATTAAAAGATTTCATCTTTAATGCTGGACTAAGCGTTTATTGCATTCATACTATTGTTGCATTTTGCATTTAGGATATATAATAGGGTATAGAACTCTTGGAAAGGAAATACAATGGAAGCATTTGTACTCCTATAAGAAGAAACAGAGGCGGATATTATAGATTTACCAAATCCGATACTCTCAGGTCCATACAATGCCATATTGACACTGCGATAGCTATATCAGTTTGTACATCTGATGTAAATACAGTGTATGGCTCAGGATCAAAGAAACCCTGATAATCTAATTTTTAGAGACATGAGGCTGTGGCTAGGGTTTTTAAAAGTCGGTGAAAATGTCAGAGATTTCACGGTAGGAGATATAGTGGTGATTCCTTCTATGACTCCAAATTTTTCATGAAACGAAGGATATACAGGATGGTAATCTTTTTGCATGCAGGAGCAAACTTCAGTGCAAAACACTTTGGGAAGAAGTACACCCGGAGTTTTTGCAAGAGAATTTGAAGTGGCTGATGCGGTTTAAACTTGGCTCTTTTACCGAAAGGCGTAAGTGATTGGGAGTGAGCTTATGTATTTCAGATATGGCAACTCTAGGTTTCTACAGGTGCAAAAAGAGTTAACTTTGGAGATACTGTAGTGGTACTTGGCATAGGTGGAGTAGGTCTTGTGGCAAAGTATGTGGTGCTGCCTTCGTGGTGCCGGAAAGATCATTGCAGTGGGGAGTAGAGGTGTAAGTATTCCACTGGCATATGAATACGGTGCAAGTGAGGGTTATATCATATAGGAAGACACATTACAGAATATGTTCTCAGCTAACAAATGGCAAGGAGCAGATGTGGTAATAATTGCAGGTGGCAATGATAAGTCTTTTTCAGATGCTATAGATATGGTAAGATATGGTGTTGGGAAAGTTGTAAATCTAAAAAGCTTTTTACAGGTGATGGAGTATGGAAATACCTAAGTTTTTCCCTCAGGAAGGGGGATGTCAGGTAAAAGCATGACACATGGAACTGGGTGAAGGTGGCAGAGTAAGGATGGAAAGACTTTTATCGATGGTAAGGCATAAAGGTTCATACCTGAAAAAATTATTACACATACATTTGAAGGTTTTGAGAATGTAAAACAGAGCACTTGAACTTATGAGGATAAGGGCAATACTGTTATAAAGACAATGATACTTACAGGATGGTAGAATGATAAGTATAGTAGTACCATGTTTTTAATGAAGAGGAAAATGCGTACCTATGGCAAATGCCATAGAGAAGAGTTTCATAAAAATCTTTCATACTTATGAATATGAGATTATCTTCATTGATAATGATTCAAAGATGAGAACGAGAGAATTGATAAGAGAACTTTGTGAGAATGACAAAGGAATAAAGGGAATATTTAATGCCAAAAATTTTTGGACAGTTCAACTCTCCATATTATGGTATGCTGCAGTACCGGAGATGCTACAGTGTTGATGGCTGCCGATTTTCAGGACCCGGTAGAAATGATACCTAAATATGTGGAGGCCTCAGAGAGGGGCTATAAAATAGCTATCGGAATAAAGAAATCCAGTCAGGAAAAATAAGATAATGTATCATCTTAGAAGTCTGTATTACAAAACTATAAAGAAACTTTCAGAAGTGGAGCAGATAGAGCATTTTACAGGTTTTGATTGTATGATGGGGCATTTATAAATGTGATGAGAAATCTGGATGATCCGGTTCCGTTTCTAGAGGAATAGTGAGCTGAACTTGGATTTAGAAGAAAAGAGATTCCATACGAGCAGCCACAAGAAGAGCAGGAACTACCAGTAATAATTTGTACAGATTATATGATGCAGCTATGTTACTCAATCACAGCATATACTAAGGTAGGGCTCCGGCTTTGCCACTTTTGCCGGTGTTATACTGTCAGGTATATCAATGATTATGACGATAATATATTTGATATTAAAACTGGTATATTGGGACAGATTTCTCGGCAGGTATGGCTCCTATTCTTATAGGAATGCTTTTCTTGGTTCAATACAGATATTTTTATCGGACTTATAGGAGAGTATATACTTACCATCAATCAGAGGGTAATGAAGAGGCCGTTGGTTGTTGAAGAGGAAAGACTCAATTTTGATGAATAGTTTTGTTACTATAATATATAAAAAGGATAATACTTTATGAAATATAAGGTGGATCATATATGCATACGCGAGAATTATATTACTTTAAATGGTTGGGTAGTGGGTAAAAACCAACTTCACAGCCTTCTTTTCGTGTTTCATAATAGCTAAGATGGAAAGTGTTGATTTCAAATATGTTACGATCAGAAGAGATGATGTAAGTCAGGTGTATTTTGGAAAAGTATATGATGAAGATTATGGATTCGATATTAAGTTTGATTACAAAAGGGAGAAGACTATTATCTTGAGATAGTAGTTGATAATCAAAAAGAAGAAAAATCAAGTATAATGAGGAGCTTATATATAAACGATCGAGCGTAGCCTATAGAGAATGGAAAAGCTTTAAAAGATCTTTGCAATATGGAAACTGTAAGAGTGGCTTTTTAATTTTATGAAAAGAATGGTTTAAGAGCTCTTATACGAAAGTCAAAGAGTAAAATACAGGAGCATGGATAATGACTATGAATACAGTGAATGGTGATGAAAAAGACCAAACCTACTAAAGGAAGAGTTGGATGCACAAAGAGAAGAAAAATTTGAGTATTCACCTATATTTTCAATAGTAATACCTCTTTATGCGACTCGGACAATTTTCTTAGAGAACTGTTGATTCAATACTTGCACAGACTTATACAAATTTTTGAGGTTTGCCTGGCTGACGGAGAGTGAAAAATGGTAGGATAGGAAGCGTTTGTATATATATAGAAGACATAGGAAGCAAGATAAAATACAATAAGCTTGGTAAAAACTTAGGTATTGCAGGCAATACAAATGAAGCACTTAAGATGGCAGAGTGGTGACTATATAGTACTTGTGACTATGATGATGTCATTACTGAGAATGCGTTGTATGAATGTGCAAAGGCAATAAAATGAAGAAAACTGTGATTGCTTATACTCTGATGAGGATAAGCTTGATATGGACAGCGGTTCATTATTTGATCCTCATTTTAAGCCTGATTTTAATATCGATTTATTGGAGAGTGTGAATTATATTTGCCATCTTTTTGTAGTAAAGAAGGAACTCGTTGATGTAGCCGGAATGTTTGATGCGGCATTTGACGAGTGCCAGGACTATGATTTTATATTCAGAGTAACTGAGAATGCAAAGAAGATAGTACATATACCAAAGGTTCTATACCATTGGAGATGTCATATGAATTCGACAGCTTCAAATCCTCAAAGTAAATTGTATGCATTTGAAGCAGGTGCCAGGCAATAAAGGCACATATTGAAAGAGTAGGAAAGTCATTACCTGTAGAAAAGATAGACAAGGGTGTTGATTACGGAATTTATCACAAGTACTTTATTATGGAAGATAAGCACATTACTATCTATTATCATTCAAAACAAGGACCACAGAGAGGATCTTGATTTGGCAATTCGCTCCATAATGACAAGAGCAGTTATAAGAACATTGAGTTTATTGTTGTGGAAAACAATTCTACAGATAAAAGATCTTTGATGTATTATGATAAGATTCAAAAAGAGTTTGATAATGTAAAGGTTGTACGTTGGGAGAGAGAGTTTAACTATTCTCTTATCAATAACTTTGGTGTGGGCTTTTGCAAAATGGTAAATATCTTTTCTTTTTAAAACAATGATATTGAGCTTATAAATCCGACTTCAATAGAAGAGATGATGTGGGTATGCTGTAAGAGAAGATGTAGGTATAGTGGGTGCCAGACTCCTTTTATAATGATGATACCATACAGCATGCAGGTGTGGTTATAGGCTTTTAGTGGTGTGGCAGACATACCTTTATAGGACTCTCAGAGGTAGAAAACAGCTATTTTCCTAGAGGCACTTACATTGCAGGATTATTCAGCTGTAACAGCTACGGCACTTATTACTAAAAAGTCTGTATTTGAAGAGGTTATGGATTCAGTGAAGAGTTGGTTGATATTTAAATGATATTGACTTTTGTATGAAGTAAGGATAAAAATTATCTTGTAGTTTATAATCCTTATGCACTATTTTTATCACTATGAATCAAAGTCCAGAGGACTTGAGGACAGCCCTGAAAAAGGTTGAAAGGTTTAATAGAGAAACTGCAACATTTATGAAGAGGTGGCCTGAAATACTGAAGCAAAGGAGATCCATATTACAATCCTAATCTTACATTGCGAAAGTCAAATTTTTGCTCTGAGGGATTTGTTGAATGAAAAATAGGTGAACCTTATATTGATGAGAATATAAAAATACCGGTATCCGGAGAAATATGAGTAGTGACAATAATAATACCAAATTATAATGGTATAAAATTTTGGGTGACTGTATAGAGTCACTCAGATATCAGACTTATCAAAATTTTGATATTTTGATCGTGGACAATGGCTCAAAGGATGAATCTGTTGAGTATTTGATGGAACTTGAAAAAGCTGAGAAAGCAATCTAAATATAGGTGATTTATCTGGATGAAAATCTTGGATTTGCAGGTGGTGTAAATGTTGGGACTTGGCAGCTCTTGCGACAGTAAGTATGTTATCTTACCAACAATGATACAGGAGGTATTTCCAGACTATAGTGATGCTTGTTAATGCAACAGAAGTCTGAGAAGATATTTGCACAAATCCACTGATGATAAATCGTCTACTAATAAGGAGCTGGTAGATGATGCCGGAGATGGATATTCACTTCTTGGATGGGGGTATCAGATAGGTGTAAGGTGAAAAGGTAGAGAATTTTACAGAGCAAGTATTTTCAGCTTGTGCAGGTGCAAGTATATATGAAAAGAGTATCATGGTGAAATAGGTTATTTTGATGAAATGCATGCATATTTGGAGGATATGAGCTTGAGCTAGAGCAAGACTTAGAGGATGTATTATTGGATTTGAGCCAAATGCCAGGTATATCATCGAAGTGCAACCTCAGGATCAAAATATGAATTCATATTTAAGGTGAGGTCTATGCAGCAGAAATAATATTTATTTGATTTATAAAATGTGACAAATCTACAAATAGTAGTTTAACTCCTGCTCCTACTTGGAACTTTAGTAAAGATGGGATTCTTTATGAAAAAGGGCTTTATAAAGGATTACGATGAGGCGGACTTATGTAGAGGGATCTCAGGAATCTTGGAGAATCGCGACAGAGTAGATTTTTCAGAGATAGTCGGATATATTGGCTTTAGAGAGTTGAAATTATAAGTGGGTACCTTTGAATATGTAGTATAGAATTTTATAAAAAGACATACTTCCTAAGAACCGTTACTAAAGATTAATGCAAAATGTAATGAAAGTCATTTAGTTGTAAAATCAAAATAAGATTTTAGTAGAATAAAGGCAGTTGTATGCCACATAAAGAGGTGTGATGTGGAGCAATATATGATTAAAAGAAAACCAGATTGAATAGGCCGCATATACTCTTAGATGCTTTAGTTATATTTTAAGTCATTTAACAGCTATCTTACGCAATGTGCTATAACGATGACGCATTATTGGCATCTTTCCACAAAGGAGGTACTTTGAGTGCTCTGGTAGTTATTATACCTGTGTTTTGATACTTTATGAATTCTTTGAATTATATACACCAAAGAGAGCTCTCAGGAAAGAAGAAGTGAGATAGCAACATATCTGTCAGCTAATTCTATTGGAGTGATATTTACTCTAACCCTTTATCTGGGTGGTATATGAATATGCACCATTTTCACGAAGGTTGGTAATTATCTTCTATATCTTGACAATTGTATTTATGATAATTGAGAGAACTTAATACGAATTTCTTGATGAATATAAGGCAGATGGGTTATATCAAACATATTTTGTTGATTGGATTATTTCAGAGCTGCTGAAGGGTATATAGATAGGTAAACAAAATCTGGTGGGGATATAATATAAGGGTATCTTGGATGATAATAAAGGATGAGGTTTCAGCTATAGGTGTAGATGGTGTGGGAACTGTAGCGAATTTTCATATGATATTGAGATGTGTGCTTGATGAGATATGATAACTCTAATTATAAAGAATATGAGCGTTGGAAGCGATAGTAAATGATTGTGAAATCGGTGTTCATACGAAGTTTATTCCTGATTACAATAATTTTATTCCTACTATTCCTGCATAGGATTATAGGGATTGCGGTTTATAAATATCAGGCATGTGCCGCTTACTGGGTACTGATGTATATAAAAGAATTGTTGACATATTGGGGCATTGTTTGGTATAATATTGTTCTCACCATGGATGTTAGTGCGTGCTTGTAAAGTTGACAGATGGTGGACCATAATATATCAAGAGAGGTAAGTTTACATAATAAACCTTTTGAAATGTATAAATTCGCTCTATGGCTGTTCAAAAGCCTTCAGAGGAAGAAGTCAGTGGACTCGAATATTGAAGTTACGGATTGGGTAGATTTATAGGAGAACAGTGTTGATGAGATGTCAGTTTTCAATATCTTAAAGGTGATATGTAATTGTGGGTCCGAGGCCTGAGAGACCTTTTTATGTGGAAGTTTAGAAGAGATACCGCATTGTATGGTAAAATCAGGTGAGACCGGGACTTACCGGTTGAGGCTGGGTTAATGGTTTAGAGGTGATACTTAATACAAGAGGTTGACCATGATTTTATATTGATTGGACTTTGGGTTTGATTTCAAGATATTTTTTTTGACGATATTTAAAGGGTTTATAAACAAGAATGCTTATTAGCAGGAGGATTATAATGAGCGAAGAAAATGAAGTCAAGAAAAGAAAAGTCAAGATTTACTTTCTTTACTAATGTCATAGCTGAGTGCTTGTTCTGGGTGTTATATTGCGCATGCATATGTGTTGAAGTAGTATTCTAGATACAAAGACCGGGTGATGTTGAAGGTTGTCAAATAGTCTTGTCGGAAAAAAGCTTGGAAGGGATGAGGTTATGAAATATTGCATTATTCGGTGTATTCAAGACAGTAGTGTTGGTAGGGAAATAGATCTGATGTTGATAATTATATTGTTCAATTGATCAGGCTACAGGAGATATTTAAGCTTGTATCTGTTTACTGAGATACATATTGTGTATGAGTGAAATTCATTTCAGAGGCTACACTGTATAGCTATGGTGGACCTGCAAGGTCTGTTAAGATGTTAATGATAGTTTGGATTTGAATATTACAGATATGTTTACATTCAATTGGAAGGCGGTTTGCAATAATATTTTTGGGTGGTGTGAATATAAATTACAAGCGGGTTTAAATATATAGCTCTTATATTGCAGAGACTGTAAGGGAACAGGTATAGGGTTCATTCGGTTAAGGCTCAGCATGTTGGACGGTGTTCAGGCTGTTGCATATGCAAGACTTTAGATATGGACTGAATTTGCCAGAACGGAAAGACAGAGAAAAGGTTATTGAAGTTTGCTTTTGATAAGGCAAAGGCGATCTTAAGACTTTTAATGATTTGTTGGAAATATGCTTTCAATGGTAGCAAACAGTCTATGAGATGGTCTTGATGTAATAAATGGTTTAGGAAAATATAATTTAAAGTACTGAGGTTTTCAGATGATTTGGATGATATGATTCTTGGTAGATGAAAATGTTATAGTAGTTCGGTAAATCTTGGTATTATTTGAATTAAATATCTTTTTGGTGAGTGAAATTATGAGGTTTCCTAAGAGTAAAAGCATATAGTGACAATTTCATGAGATACTGGTTTATAAGGATGGTGATAGTGTAAAAGAGTGAAAACGAGTGGGGTTATAAGTCGAATAAAATCATGGTTGAAGGTGATATGAAACTAAGAGTAAGAAAAGTATTTCTGAAGGAGAGAGTAAAAGAGTGTGGATGTCTACATAGATAATGGAAGATATTATCAATGATGAAGAGTGAGACTGTTTGGATGGATAAGGATGAGATGATGATTATTATACTGATGGTGAGCGGTAATAAGTATTATATAAAGTAATGAGAAGGGTTCGTGAAGGGATAAGACTTAGAGTTCAAAAATATGGGTAAATGTTGGCGGGAGAATTACACAGGATTCAAAGGGTTCAAGTGTGGAGAATTAGCACATGTGAGGGTCAGAATAAGAAAATACTACAGTGAACTCCAGAAAAGAGGTAAATGGCGGGAGAGAATACTGTAAGCGGTGAGCTCAGCCATGAATTAAACAAGAGGGTGAAATAGTTCAGGTGGGCAAAGTCAGGAATAGTACTAAAGAATCTACTGTGGAAGCTTTGACGACTACTGCAAAAAGAAGAAACTGTGGGAGATGCTGCTGGCTGTAGTGGGACGGGAAGTCTGTTTCGCAGACTGTAGAAGAAAAACCTGAATAAAAACACATTTAAACTTATTTAATTAACGAATAGACACAAAGCATTGGTAGACTATTAACCATAAAGCTACCGATGCTTTTATATGAAAAGGAGAGTACGTTATCGTACGAGTAAGAATATGGGTTTGATGAGATGAATTTGATAATGGATATAAATGGGCTTACAGTGAAGAGATTTACATAATGATGAGATGAAGTAATTGTTGATTCTCAGTGAGCAAAGGATATAGATAGTGATATAAAAATACTGGACAGTCTTGCAAAGGCTGCAGAGTATAATAAAAATGAGGTGGTGTTGGGAAGATAAAGTTAATAAGTTGAGTTTAGATAAAACAGATACTAGATGATGTAGAGGATAGTAAATATTGAAGGTAACAGTGGAAAATATAGAAGAACTCAGTCAGAAGATGTACGAGCAGGGGCTCACACAGCCTCAAAAGTCAGAGTAAGGGTGGGAGCGAGAAATCAAAGGTAGGTAAGATGGTCTTGTATAGAGTGCGGTTGTGTTTGGAGTTGTTGCGGTTGGTTGTAATGTTTGGTGTAAATAATGTGTAACAGCTATATTTCAAGTAATGTGAAAGTAAAGATATTATTGTTATAGGAATCAAGATATACAATAGTGACGGTGATACAGTTGGTAAATGCGGCAAATCTTTCAAATATGGATGTTTATACTGTTGTGGATAAGGCTACCTTCATTGGTATCTATATATGGTAAAGCTGAGATTCAGATAAGCTTTTTGGACTCTAGATTATGAGGCTGAGTCTAGTGGTTCAGGTATTATGGTAGGAAAAACTGATAGTGAATTTTTTGTGGTTACAAATAATCATGTTGTTGGGGATACAGACAGTCTGGAAGTTGGTTGATGACGGTACTAGGCTGGCTTCTGTAAAGGGTGGTGACAGTGACAATGATGTTAGTTGTTGCAATTAAGCTTTCTGATTTTTCTGAGGATACATTGTCAAAGATGTATTGCAAATTGGGGATTGAAATGATATTAAGGTAGGTCTGGGGTGGTTGCTATAGGTAATGACTTGGTTATGGACGGTCTTTAACATTTGGTTATATTTCGGCATTAAATAGAGTAAGACTGAGGAGGCATCAGAAAATGTCTTTTTCAGACAGATGCGGCTATGCAATCCTGGAAACTCGGGTGTGCACTTATTAATATGGAGGGTGAGTTATCGGTATAAATTCATAAGTATTCAGATACCGATGTTGAGGAATGGGTTATGCCATACCTATTTCTGCAGTAAGGATCTTATAGTGAGCAGCAAGGAAACAAGAACGGTTGTTTCGGAGAAGTCAGGGTTATCTTGTATACAGGGTAAGGATATTGATGAGGAATGGCTAAGGCATATGATATGCCAGGGTATTTATGTTTATATAAGGTTGTTGAAGGTGGAGCGGCTTCTTCATGGATTTGAGGCTAAGGATATCATAACAAAGTTTGATGGACAAGTGTAAGATCTATGGAGAAGTCTTAAAATATGCACATATTATGAGGTGGTGAACAGTGGTTGTGGTTCAAAGAGCTTGATGAGGGTAATTATGGAAGAAGACTGTAAGTATTACTCTTGGAAAGAGAGAGGATTTAAGGAGTAATATATTTATAAGCAATAGGGTTAAATGTCTGTTGCTTTTTATCATTATAATGTATACTTGATTGCTATATAGAAATGGGTGAATTAATGTTAGGACTTAGACATATAAAGGTGTGTGAGGATTTTATAACTGATGCAAAGGATGTATTGGGAGAGATAAACTATGGCATTGAAGGGAAGTATAGGATATATTTGAGGAGAAAGACCTTTGCAGATTGAGATGAGGATGGCGGGGACAGTTTATTGAAATATGGCGATGAGATATCGGATATAAACTTTGTTGGTGTGAAAAATATGAAAGTGTAGTGATGAAGGCAATACAAAGAAAAGAAATCTTGAAAAAAGAAGAGTATAGATAATTTAAGGTTTCTATGTGCAGATGCTGAAGCTTTCGGAGATATTTGGGGTAGGAGAGGTTGATAAGATGTCTGTAATTTTTCGATCCATGGTGGAAGGATAGTACCAAACAGACTTACATCACGGTTTTTAAATGTGTATGATTTATATTGAGAAGGATGGGTAATAGAGTTTGGAACGATAATGTGGGGCTTTTGGGTATTCTTTGAGGTGGTGAAGTTTCAAAGTGGAAGTTGATTTTGTAGCTTTGACTTTCATTCGGAAGGAGTTTGGAAGAAAATGTGACGGAATATGAGGGGAATTTTCAGGTCGGAATGGTTTGTAAAATGATTATAAGTAGATAAAAATC